>OKSD01000003.1_pt1 | contig 251362 bp, 233 predicted proteins | sample 1601221 | NCBI WGS metagenome assembly OKSD01 (sample SAMEA3541550, study PRJEB24748) | human gut metagenome | biome: human gut; feature: human-associated habitat; material: faeces | place: China | collected 2012
TTCAGCCGCTCCAGCTTATCAGGGTCCATACAGCGCATATCGATCACGAATTTAGCCTGCTCCGCAACGATGTTTGTTGCAGCACCGCCTTCGATCTGTCCTATATTTAATGTAGTTTCTTCATCAAGACGTCCGTAAGCAGGCAGCGCCGTCAAAGCTTTCGCCGCCAGCATAATGGCATTGATACCTTTTTCAGGCTCGATACCTGCATGAGCCGACTTACCTTTGACTGTAAAATAAATATCGAACAGCCGCGGCGCAGAGTTCGTAACGATACCGGGCGCACCACCGATATCCAGGCAATAACCGAGATCAGCCCTGATATCCTTCGGGTCAAGATTGACCACTCCCAAACAACCGATCTCTTCGGCAATCGTAAAGCACAGCTGGATATCGCCATGCGGGATATTCTGCTCCTGCACGGCCCGCACTGCTTCCAGCACAGCCGCTATACCAACTTTATCATCACCGCCTAAAGTAGTAGTTCCGTCAGAATAAAGGACTCCGTCCCTGAGCACGACCTTCGTTCCCGTTGTCGGCGGCACAGAATCCATATGTGCTTCAAAAAACAGTCCGGCTGCACCCTCTACATTGCCCGGTAAAAATGCCCACACATTGCCTGTTGTCCCGCCGATCTTCCTGCCGACATCGTCCACTTTTACTTCCAGTCCCATTGCCTGCAGCTTCTGTACCAGCAGATCGGCTTCGGCCTTTTCGTCCTTACTAGGACAGGGCACACTGACCAGTTCTATAAATTCATTTAAAATACGTGTTTCATTAATCATCATTATTACCTCACAATTTACAGGATATTATCTATTATAGCACCGACCTGCTCCGGCAGCTACTTTTATAAATTGCCAAATAAAAAAGAGCAGGGAATCTATCCTTGCTCCTGATCAAGATATTTTTTTATGATATCTGCGGCTTCTTCCGGCATAATATCATTACATAAGTCAGTGTCATTCAAAATCGCCTGCAGGCTTCTGCTCTGCTGATAATCAAAATACTGCCATTTTAAACTGCGGCTGCTCCACATTTCCAAACCTTCTTTTAAATCACCATAACGCAGTAGAAAGAACCATTTATGATCACGGGAAGTTACTTTTTTATAAAACATATTCTCCCTCCGTTCCCCTCTGTCCTTATTATAGCACAAGAGTACCCCCCCACAAGACATACAAGAACTTTTTATCTTCGCCTGACGCAACGTTTTTGCTCAAACGTTTTGATAATCGTCCAGTTCCCAAAAATATCTCCTTTATCTGATAAATAGCTTGGCAAATAACAAAAATGTGGTACAATAATAGCGATAAATCCCGCAGACCGGACCGCTCACTCTTTTCATCCTGGCCGATACTGCAGAAGGAGCAAAAAATGAATCGTAAAGAAAAATTCAAACAGGCTAATCGGGAAGCAAATGCCACCTGGTTAGCCCTTCTTATTGTCATCGTCTTTTGGTGCGTCGCAGGCTTTGGTCTTGCTGACGTTAAGGTAGAATTTTTCCAGACGCCCCTGTGGGTCTGGGCAGGCTGCATCGGCACCTGGCTGTTTGCCATCGTCGTTTCTGTAGTTCTTGCCAATTGCATCTTTAAAGATATGGACTTGGACGACAAGGAGGATGAAATCAATGGGTAATTTCTTCCACCTCTGGCCTGTTCTTTTATTCCTTGCCTTTATGCTTGGCGTCAGCTTTTGGGTGCAGCGAGCTTCCCGCGGCGACCGCCAGCAGAACTTTGCTAAAGATTATTTTATCGGCGGCCGCAGTCTGGGCGGTTTTGTCCTGGCTATGACTACCGTTGCGACCTACAGCTCAGTCAGCACCTTTGTCGGTGGTCCCGGTATGGCCTGGGCCATCGGTTATGGCTGGCTTTATATGGCGATCGTACAAGTCGTAGTCATCTTCCTCGTTTTAGGTATTTTCGGCAAAAAGATCGCTATGGTTTCACGCAAAATTGACGCTGTTACAGTAGTCGATGTTATCCGCAGCCGCTATCAATCCGATTTGCTTGCCAATATTTCCGCGCTGGTGATCGTTGCCTTCTTCTGTGCGACGATGGTCGCCCAGTTCGTGGGAGCTGCCAAGCTCTTTGAAGCTGTTACAGGTTTCTCCTATGTCACTGGACTGACATTATTTGGCCTGATCGTTGTCTTTTATACTACTGTTGGCGGCTTCAAAGGCGTTGCCATTACTGACGCTATCTGTGCCGTCGCTATGATCATCGGCCTTTTTATCCTCTTCTTCTCAATGCTGGAAACAGGAGGCGGTTATGAAAGAATCATGACCCATATCCAAACCAATCATCCCGATATGCTGGAACCGCTTTCCCGCGGCAAAATGCCGATCTCTCTCTATATCAGCCAGTGGCTGCTTGTTGGTGTCTGTACACTGGCACTACCGCAATCAGTAGTCCGCGGTATCAGTTACAAAAACACAAAAGCCCTGCATAACGCTATGATTATCGGCACCGTAGTTATCGGCGCCATGACTCTGATCGCTACCTGGATCGGCGTCCTTTCCAAGGGCGTGCTTACCGATACCCTGCAGGCTTACGGCGGCAGCGTCGATAACATCACCCCGCTTACTATCATTGGAACCATGGACCCCTTCTGGGCCGGCATCACCATCATCGGTCCTATCGCAGCAACTATTTCTACCGTGTCTTCCCTGCTGCTGGCCTCCTCTTCCGCTATCATCAAAGACGTATATATGCACGAATGCTCCAAACGCCATAAAACAGTTTCCAATAATACGATACGTCTGTTCAGCATGGGTGCTACCGTTATCCTTGGCCTTGGAGTTTACTTTATTGCCATTGCCCCGCCCAGCGTTATCTGGAAAATAAATATGTTCGCTTTCGGAGGCCTGGAAACAGCATTCTTCTGGGTCCTGATCTTCGGGCTGTTCTGGAAAAAAGCCAACCGCACCGGCGCCGTTTTCGCTATGGCTGGCGGCGTACTCGCCTACTGCACTACTATGGCGCTGCAAATCAAATTCTTTGATCTGCACCAGATAGTTATCGGCATCGGCGCTTCGTTGATTTTCTTCCTTATCGGCAACTCCCTTGGCAAAGAACACGACGAACATATTCTGCGTATTTTCTTTCCCGAAAAGTATCGCGATTAAAAATGTTATAAAAAAGCTTCGCAGCATAAAATTACCCGCTGCGAAGCTTTTTTTGTATTTTATTTATGCAGCTCTGCTGCCTCGTCCCAGTAAGCCTCCAGCTTCCAGCCGTCAGCAAGCAATTTTACCAGCAGCTTGCCGGTATTGGCAGCATCGTCATAAGCAGTATGCCACAAACCGCCTGTATCAACGTTTTGTTCTTCTGTTGCCTTCTTCAGCCCGGTCGTATACGTATCGCCTTTCAGCAGCTTATAAGCTGCCGCCAGATCAAGATAGTCTTCAGGTAAAACAGGATTTTCAAATTTATGCCGTCTGCAGCCTTCCGCCACCACCTTATAATCCTCATCACCCCAGGCCACAAAATAAGTCTGCCCCGGTACATATAAAGCTTTGATCTGTTCAAGCATCTCTCCAAATTCTATTGCTGATTCCATATCCTTTTCAGTGATCATACAAAAATCCATTCCCTCTTTAGCCTGCTTCGGATAAAAATGCGGATGGACAAAATTTTGGATCTTACCTGTGACCGCAAGGGAATTTCCATCTATTTTCACCGCGCCGATCTCAATTATTTCTGAAAAAAATCCTCGTGGACGTCCCATTCTTTTGGTGTATTGAGTAAACTCAAAATCTGCCACAAAAAAGTCCCTGCTCATCAATCTGCCACCATCTTTTCTAAATATTTACATTAATTATAACACCATCTGCCATTAATGCACTATCTGCTGAATTTTCCGAATTATAAAATTTTGCCTAATTACTTAAACTTTCCCTAAAATAATGCTAAAATATAAAAGTTCATACTTTTATAAACAACAGGAGTGTTATGGATGCAGCAACATCAATTAAAAGGCAGCCTGATGCTGTTTTTCTGCGCCCTGATCTGGGGACTGGCCTTTGTCGCACAAAGCGTCGGAGCCGACCACGTAGGCGCATTTACCTTCAATGGCCTCCGCTCATTGATCGGCGCGGTTTTTCTGATCCCCTGCGTCGCCTTTTTTGACCATCTTGCAGGCAGACCTTTTTCTATTTGGGGTACTGATAACAAAACAGAACAGCAGGACCTTATTACCGGCGGCATCGTCTGCGGTATCGTGCTGACTATCGCCAGTACTCTGCAGCAGATCGGTATCGGTCATACCACTGTCGGCAAAGCCGGTTTTATTACTACGCTCTATATCGTTATCGTGCCCCTTTTCGGGCTTATTGTACACAAAACCGTTACCAAACTGCAATGGCTCAGCGTTTTTATTGCCGCTGTCGGTATGTATTTTATCTGTATTACCGAAAATTTCAGCGTCAATTACGGCGATATGATCATTTTGGCCTGCGCCTGCTTTTTCGCACTGCATATCATCACTATCGAACGTTTTTCCGTATTGGTAGACGGTGTGCGGATGTCGCTGCTGCAATTTGCCGTCTGCGGTATTTTAAGTCTGCCTGCCATCTTCTTTTATGAAACGCCGTCCTGGGAAGCGCTTGACCAAGCCTGGCTGCCTATCTTATACGCCGGCATCATGTCCTGCGGCATCGCCTATACCCTGCAGATCCTTGGTCAAAAATACGTCAATGTTATTTTAGCTTCCATCATTTTAAGTATGGAATCCGTCTTTTCGGTTTTCGCAGGCTGGCTGCTACTGGGCGAACAGCTTTCCCTGCGTGAAATAGGAGGCTGCGTACTGGTCTTTGCCGCGATCCTGCTGGCACAGATGCCTCCCAAACAACAATAAAATAAAAACTTGCAACATAAACAAAACCCGTTTCTATACAAAATATAGAAGCGGGTTTTTATCTTAACCACTGCAAAATATACGCCTGCTGCTTTAACCAACGCTGCCGCATCTGATAATCAGGTAAAACACTGGCTACACGCTGCCAAAAACGGCGGCTGTGATTCATATTGCCAATATGGCTCAGCTCATGCACCACAACATAATCTAAAACTGCCAGCGAATAAAATACCAGCCGCCACGAAAAATTCAAATTTCCCTTTATACTGCACGAACCCCAGCGTTTCGCCGCTGAAGACAGCTTCACACTCTGATAAACAACACCCATCAACTCCGCATAATGTGCTGTCCGTTCCTGCAAAACTGCTAAAGCCTGCTGCCGCAGCCATTTTTCCAGTGCCTGCTGCGGTTTGAACTGTGGACACAACAGCACTGTACCGTTTACCTGCACCTGCCCAACCTCCGTCAGACGCAGCGTATATCTGTTATCCAATACAGACAACTGCATCCCATCGGTCAATATCAGCTGCCGCTTCTTCTGCACTGCGGCATAATGCTGCTGTTTCTGCTCTATCCACCCGGTCTTTGCCTGCACAAAATGTTCTATATCGCTCAAACGGGCCTGCAACGGTGCCCGCACCCTGCACTTGCCCTCGCTGTCGATCACAATAGCAATCGTCCTGCGTTTACTTCGTATCAACTCATAAGCTACTGTCATTCCTGTCTCCATATCTTTATGCTGTTTTTAAAATTCTGCCTAACCGCACACACGCACGATCATTTCCTTATTTTTCAAACCCGCCAGCCATTCGTGCGGAATACTGTCATAACCATAGTACAAACCTGCCAGACTGCCGGCAACGGCAGCAACTGTATCGGCATCCTCACCCAAATTTACAGCCCACAACAGACATTCGCGGTATGAATTCGTATTGGCCAGACACCACAACGCCGCTTCCAGCGTATCTACAACATAACCGCTGCTCTCGATTTCATCTGCCGGCAATTCATACACACTGCGGTCAATAATACGGCTGTAATAATGCAGCTCACGGTTATCATCTGCATCAGCCACCTGCCGCAGATCATCTACAGCCCTGATAACACCCCGCACAAGTAAAGTTGCCAGCTTAAAACGCTCCCGGTGCTGAATGATCTCACCGGCAACAGCACAATACAAAAAACATCCCAAAGTGCAGCAAATATGCGCATGGGTCAGCGCCGAAACATTACGAATGATTTCATATCGTCCTGCTGCCGGCTGTGCCTGCAAATAAAACTCTACCGGCAAAATCCGCATCAGCGAACCATTACCGCAGTTCCATTCGTTACGCGGTGCGCAGCACTCCAGAGGTACTCCGTTCAAATAATTCAGCAGCGCCTGCTTCGTTGTTGCGCCAATATCAAAGGCCACGCCTTCAGGCGTCAGATAGCCATATTCCAGCCACTTGGCAAAACGCCGCAGCAAATCATGATAATCAAGCCGCCAGTCATTTTCGCGCAGGCTTGCTAAAGTGCACAGAGTCAGACTGGTATCGTCCGACCACAGACCCTGCCTCATCTCAAGTACCGGGCTGAACTTCAGACTTTCGCGTGTTTTTCCCTGCGCCGGCTGCCCCAACGCATCGCCCACCGCCAAGCCTAAAACGCCGTTTAAAATATAATCAGTCATATTCTTCCTCGGTCAGCTCAAAACGGTATTGCTGCTCCACCTCGGGATACTTTTCACGATCCACCTCGGAAGCAAACATCGCGTAAGGCCGCACATAATAAGCAAAATCATCATACAAAGCCTGATAAACAACGCACTGCTCACCTGTTTCAGTATGCTGTGCCACAACTAACACCTTATAGTCCTTCCCTTTAAAATGCCGATAGACCCTGCCTGCCAAAATCTTACGCATAACAATTACCTCATTCAATATTTAAAATTCATTCTCACAGCTGTTTTTAAAACTCACGTTCCAGCCCTTCATGCGCCAGCTCCATATTCTCTATCGCATTTTCATTACTTTCGGCGTTAAACCCCGGAACACAATGTTTAACAGGCCAGGCGTTAACAAGCTGCCAGCGTGCCATTACTTTTTGGCAATCGTCCAAAAGCTCGATCGTCACATTTTTCCGCTCAAACTCTCCACGCTCAACACTTTCAAACCAATCCGTTAAATACCGCGAAACAGATGTGCCCCATCTCAGTGTTGCGTTACCATACTTTTTTAAGCCCGGCATTTTCACAGGCGTGCCTGCCTGATGATCACCTGCCCGGTATTCTATGGGCTCGTCAGCCATCTCAGGTGCTGAAACTTCTGAAAAATACCCTACTGCTTTACCATCTATCAAAACATTAAAATTATATTTTTTAAAAGGATAGCCTGTTGCCATTTGCTCTCACTCCTTTATAATTGCCGCCCGATATTCTCATGCAGCCTGTATCTATATTTTACCCTATTTCAGATTCAAGTTACCAGCGAAATAATTATGAACTTCAAATAAAAAACAGCCTGCAGCAGTTATCATAAGCTACAGACTGTCCAAAGTACAGTTCTTTAATATTTTTATCGGCTCAGCTACATAAAATCTAAAATCGTTACCGGCAACAACTGCATCCCGAAGGCTGGTAAAATGACCAGCAGAACATCGGCAACCAGTAAAATCACCGTGCTCCAGAACAACAGCTTACTTAGAATATGTTCATCCCGTTCTTCTTCAGTAAGATTGCGCAGAATAACATTTTCGATGAGAAAGCTGGCAGCGCCATAATAAAGACCTATCACCGCCAAGCTCATAACTACCGTTCCCAGCTCACCGCTTACTTTGATCCTCATAAATTTCATCCCCTATCTTATGTATGTTTTTTACTTTGCCAACCGTTTTTTTACCTGCTGCATTTTTACTTTCAAATCAGTAAAATTAAAACTGCTGAGCTGCGTCCACAAGTCATTTTTACCCTGAATGGAAACAGTCGTATATTTTAGTACCGGAAAAACACCAAATAATCTGTATGTCGTATCTTCGATATCGATACTCTCAATATCCTTATACAAATATACTCCGGCTCTTGTTAATACCCCGCCAAAAATTTCCAGCCCGTTTTCATAAATATCTACTCTGTAGCTGCCGGCCTGCCAAAAAAATACAGCAGCCGTCCCCACTGCGCAAGTTGCTAAAATCAGCGGCATCATACTTATTCCACCGTCAATTACCGCCATAACCGCCATCAGCAGAAGAAATCCTATCACCCCTGTCGACATCAGCCTGTTCGACTTCACCACATCAAGCAGCCCCCGCAGTCCAGTACTGTTTGCATCCATCCAAACACCTCACCTATAGTTTTGCTTAACAATATAGCATATATTATTTGCAAAGTCACTATCCAGATTAAAAGTTAACAATCAGCTAAATCTAAACAGCCCGGCGCCTATCCTTTGAAAAATAATAAAACATTGCCAGCAATGACTATCTGTGTTATAATCTCACTTGATATTGATGAGCCGATATCTTTTGCTCCGCCTGGAGCACAAAGCACCTGTGTTTTCACGCAGGTGCTTTTGACTTTTATGCTTCAGCATATCCGCAACTTTGACAGCAATGCAGTAATAAATAATAAAAAACAAACCCTATAACTTCTAACGAAGTTATAGGGTTACTTTTCAATCTGGTGGAACTAACTGGACTCGAACCAGTGACCCCCTCGATGTCAACGAGGTACTCTAACCAACTGAGCTATAGTTCCGCAACGATGTTATTTTAGCGCAGAATCACCTTTTTGTCAAGCTGTGACAGTGTAAAAATCAATGTCCCCAGGCTGTCCGGCAGTTTATTCTCGTATCGTAACTTTAGTACCGACCTCGACATAGGGCAGAAGCTCCAGCAGCTCGCCGTTACGCATCCGCACACAACCTTCAGAAACCATCGTACCAATGGATTCCGGCGCATGTGTACCATGAATACCAATCCCGTCCCAGCCTGTTACCAGAGAAATGAAATTGGGCCCGTAAGCCCCTTTAATCTCACCTTTGCCGTCGCCGAAATCATGCGTCCAGTACGATGCGTCTAAAATCTCGTCCACCTCAAAATTACCTGTCGGCGTAGTCATATCGCCGGCACGCTGCTTTTGACCCGGTTTTTCCCCAACAGCAACGCCCCATTGCTTAATTACTTCGTTATCCTTCAGCACATACAGCTTGTAATCACTTTTATCTATCAATATCGTATAAGCAGGTTTAACAGCTTCCGGCTGCTTTTGCTCCTCTTTAGGAGGCTCTGCAGCAGGAGTTTCCGGCTTGACCTCCTGCCCTGGCTGCTCAGCAGTCTGCGCCGACTGCTGCTGAGATGTCTGCTGCGGCACCTGCTGTTCTTTACTCAGCCCGTCTAGATACCATATAGCAGCCGAAACCAGCACACCGATCAAAATTATTACAGCGGCGATCTGTTTCTGCTGACGCTGCCGGCGCCTGACACTTTCTTCCTTAAACTGGTCTTTATAAGATTTGCTCACAGTAACATCTCCTTTATGTTTTTATGGTATAACCGCCGCCAGTTTTTGTCAATCGCTGCAAAAATATTTACTAGCAGGTGCAGCCGTGTTAAAATATAAACAACTATTAACCTTTGATGACGGAGGCCCATATGGAAAACCTGACTGTAAACTTTCAGCTGCCTGCCGCTGCAGTTTTTGTCCCGCTAATGCTGGACGACGGACACGGCGATTATAACCGCAGCTACGAACAATACGAAAACAACGACATAGATTATGCAGATTATTCGACCGACCACCGCGATAACAACTATCGTAACTTTGAAAAGAAAAAACGTAAAAAGACACAAAAAGAAATCGTCGCCGATATTTTAAAACGCTGGGATTAAGCACAACAAAACCACTCAACTATAAAAGCTGAGTGGTTTTTATATTGCCAGCTTAACCTGTTACCTGCTTTATAACAACATGCAAAAGCAGCTTGTAATTTCTGCCAGCTGCTTTCACAAGCCTGCACCCCTCACTTATACATTGCTAATATTCCCCTATAACAATGCAAAGTTATCAAAACGTCCATCTGGCGCCGATGTTCCACTGCCAGTCTTTAGTAAAATCACTGCCTGAACTGCGTTCCACATCCAGATAAACATGACTGTTTTTACCTGCGGCAAAAGCGGCGCCAACACCATATTCAAACCAGGTATCGTTAAAGGTATCGCCAACCTTAACTCTATCCCTGCCGTCATACATCGTTACATCATAACCGCCGCCGAACTCATGCAGCAGATTGGCCTTAGCATAAACGACGCCTTTGCTGCCGACCTCTTTGCCGATATTGAATCCGATACGTCCGACAGCGCTTTTGATCCCGCTCTGGCTTACTTCGATACCATTACTGGTAGTATAACTGTCACCGCCCAGATAACCTAAAGTAAACTGGGCCTGCGGCTCGATATACCAGCCGTTGTGCAAGACATTTTTCCGGCCGTATTCAGCACTCAGCGATACGCCGGTATTGTTAAAATCACCGGTGATCTTATTATTTTTCGTATCGTACACCTTAAAATCATTCTCCAGATTACTGACTTTAAACACCACATCCAAATAATGCCCTTTACTGCCGCTTTCCGTATTATAGAAACTGATCGCCTTGCTGCTGTTGTCGCCGCTGCCACGATTGTAACTGCTGTCGCCGTCAACATAGCTCACCGCCGCCCCCTGATAACGTATCTTGTCGTCAGTATTTTTAGTTATGGTATCGTAACCCAGCTCGTAAGAAGTATACTTGTTTTCAAAATCAAATTTTCCGTCACGGCCGATTTTTGTTCCCCGCAGCCGGAACCAGGCCCCCTGGGCTTCTTCGCCATTATGCCGCAGCTCACCCATACGCTGCAGCAGCTTGTCGTTTTCTGTCCGCCACGTGTGATAGTTCAGCGCATTGGCTGCAAGGATCGTATCCGTACTGGTAGTAGGCTGATCAATATTCGTTACCTGCTTCAAATACCAGTCCTTAGTATAATTACCACTCGTATCGGCAGTATCCTGATGATCCAGCTCATAACGCTTCCAGTACAGCGTCCCCTCACCATCTACAGCGGCAAAACTGCCGTTATGGTTATTGACAGTCGCCAGCACCGTACCGACGCCTTCTTCCCCTACAGGCGTATAACCATTGACCTCGTACAAATCAATATACTGCGTCCCAGTCAACGTATCGGTAACATACAGCTTGTCGCTGTTCAACGAATTCTGACTGGCATCGATATCCATTTTGATAACGCCGTTCTCACCGCTGAGATTATCTACCGTCAAAGTGCTGAAAGTATTACTGTCGTGAGTCATATCCACTATCGAATTATCGTTATGCAAATGCGTCAGGTTAGAATCACCAGTCACCTTCCAATAGGAAGCCTCCTCCAGCGAAATATTAGTTTTAGCTGTACTGGCAGTGCTTATCCAGCCATCGATAAACGATCCGCTATTAGCAGTAAGATCAACTATGCCGCCACTGTTATTAAGGATATTGCCGTAAATATTATATTTGCCCGCATTACCCACCACGCTGCCGTTATTATAAGTATAAATAGCATAACTCGCAGTACCGCCCTCAGTCGCACTGATAACAGCTCCATTTAATACAGCCTCGCTGCCAGTGCCTTGCGCCAACACACCTGCTGCCCATTGGCTTCCATCATCCGCACTGACGTTAATAACAAGATCCTTAGCTGCCTCAAACTTCCCTTTATTAAATACAAATACTCCCAACGCCACGCCATCCCTGCTGTTAGCAATGATAGAAGCATTTTCCCCCAAAGTAACCTTAGCGTCGTTAAAACCAACCTCGACTCCTCTGGTATCCTTTCCGCCTGTAACAAATAACCTCAACCCATCACCAACAGAAATAGTAGCTCCGTCATAAGAATCGATACCATAAGTCCAGCCAGTTCCCGCATTGATAACATTCAACTCTAAATTATCGCCAACTTCAATAATACCTGAATCCATTGTCGCATTATCACCGGCATACATACCCTTCATCACATTAGGCTGATTATTGGAATCCAGACCGCTGACATTACCGGAAACAGTGATTTTAGAATCATCACCGATTTTTACAACTCCGGAAGCATATGTCTTAATACCATAAACATCCAGATTATGTACCGTTCCTGAAGTATCAATAAAATTCATCTCGATCTGCTTCAGGTCAATCGTGCTGTTATAGCCAAAAATACCAATAGAATCGTAGCCACTGTTTGTAGAGTTGGCAAAACCATTAATATCCAGCTTGATAGCACCGCTATTATAAATAAAATCATTACCACTGGCATAAATGCCCTTCGTAACATGGCTAATGCTGCTGGAGTCGATAGACGCTATTCCCCCAAGCGCCTCCAACTCACTTACTGTCGAAAATGGCTGATCGACACCTTCAGCAGCCCAAACCACATTATTTAATGACATTGCTAAAACGCTTGCCAAGACTGCTTTTTTAATTACATCTTTTTTCCTTTTCATAGTTTAACCCTCTCCTTTACAATTGCTCTTGGTTTTTCATTCGCTTATGCAAATCAACTAAAACCATAGATACTTCGCTTATAGTATAATAAATTAACTGCTTTAACAAGTTATTCTCATCAGTTTATCACTTCATTTCTGAATTATCACAGCAATTTTTGTGTGATAAAGATGCTTTAACCGTTCTTCACCTTTAATACTTTTCGTTTTTAACAAAATTATTACCACTAAAAGATTGTAAATATAACTGTTAAGTTATAATAAGTTACGCATAATAAAATAATTAAAAAAAGCACAGACCAATATAGTCTGTGCTTTTATAATCTTCTCAAATCTAAATACTGCAATAAAGAAACGATATCTTTATCAAAACCATAAATCAAAATTCAAACCTTACTCCTACATTTACCTGCCATTTCTTTTGGATATCGGCGCCAAAGCTCCGTTCGATATCGCCGTATAAATGACTGCTGTTGCCCAGCTTGATATTACCACCCAAACCAAGCTCAAACCAGGTATCGCCATAATCCTGCGATTCACTCAATGTTTCCCCATTGCCCGCCAGCATCCTGACATCACGGTTACCACCAAACTCATGCAGCATATTCACTTTCAGATATACATCGTTGCCTGACGCATCTTTTTTGCCTGCTACTACGCCCAAACGTCCAATGCAGCTGTTTACACCGCCCATATAAACATTATTGCCACGATCAGTCGTGTAGCTGCTGCTGCCTAAACGCCCTATGATAAGCTGGGCCTGCGGTTCGATAAAAGTCCCCTGTGCTTTATTCAGCTCTATGGTTTTTCCGTATTCCACACTCAGGCTATACGCATGGCTTTTTGCCTTGGCCTTATCCGGATAATCGCCATAGGATCTGATGTCCGTATCAAACTGTCCGAAGCGAGCCACTACATCTGTATAGCTGCTGTTATCCCCATGCCAGGTTCCATAAATACTGCCTGCAAAAAGCTTGTCTTTACCGCTGCCATAACTGTAACTCGTATGTCCGCTGCCGGTTTCAACAGCAAAGCCATAAATGCTTTTGGCATTGGCTGCCTTATCATAACCAAGCTGATACATATTAAAGCTGCCGTCAAAATTACCGCTGCCAAACTTCCCACCGATATAACGGCTCCAGATACCGTCACTCTCTACTTTAGTATCTCGATAATTATGCAGATCGCCCAAACGCTTACGTAAAGTATCGCCAGTATTACGCCAAAGCGCATAATTACCATCTCCACTTTCTAACAAAACTTTTGTATCATTGTTGACCTGTTTGGCCATCTTCGTTAAATACCATTGATCTTTGGTTCCCTGCGAGCCATTTGTCAACGTAACATTTTCACCATTTTCAAGCGTCGGTGTCACATCCCACAAGCCGCCGGCATTAAGGTTTTTGCCTACAAAATTTACATTTTGGCTGGCATCGGTTATTAAAAGTAAATTCTTAGCACCCGTAACCGTATGCCCATTGACCAGACTGGCATCTTTGACCTGTACATAGGTGGTGCCGGCTGCTGCGTTAGTGATATTCACCTTATCGCTGGTTTCAGCGGCTAAATCAGTGTCCATAATAAAGTTACCGCCAGTGCCGCTGTAATCGGCAATAACGAACTTTGTTGCCCCAACACCGTCAGTTGTTAAATCAACAGCAGCATTTTCCAAATTAAGCTTTTGGCTGTTTGAGTCCCCTGTCACTCTCCAGACAGAACCATTCTGCATATCCATATTGACCCCATCCGCAGCACCTTCCAGGTATGACTCACTATTGTCCATCTTAAAATCTAATGTTCCCCCATCTTGAGCAAAAATATCGCCTATTACTTTGACAAGACCGCCGCCCTCACTATTGATTTTTATATTGCTGCCACTGTCAACGGCAAAAATATAGGCACCACTTTCCGAAACCAGACCTCTAGCAAAAAGCACTTTCCCACCAGCTTCTACCTGCACTGCAGCAGGGCCATTGGTCGTCAAAATAGTATCACTATGAAATGCAATGTCACTGTTTGCACCTGTACTGTAAATTCCATAAGCGTTCTCTGTGTTGGCAGAATTTACAGTAATTGCGGCAACCCCTTTTATGTCTATCTTGCTGCCATTGGCATTGTTTATCCCAAAAACATAATCCTGCCCCTGTGCATCAACTACTAATGCACCCTCTACATCTGCCTTGCCACCATTTAAATAAACTCCATAAACATTTTTGCCTCCTGTTACTTGCAAACGCATTCCGTCAAAAGCAGCATCACCGCCAGCAGAATAAATACCATAATTGTTACCAGTTCCGCCACCGACAGCTGTAGAGATTAAGTCTATATCACCTTTGACCTTCAGGTCGCTTCCTGCAGCAAGATTGACAGCAAATAAATCATCAGCAGCCGAATTTTGGTGCGCTTTAATAGTCGCGCCTTTGTCAAAATTAAGATCTAATGCCGCATTAGTTCCTAAAGCCACAGCAATACCATCATAATAGCCATTACCCTGCACCTCAATATCGACATCACCCTTGAAGCTGACATGATTATTGATACTGTTGGTGTCCGCATATATGCCCTTGCTGGTACCCTTGATAGTTGTTTTCTGCGCATTAAAATCTATTTTATTCTGCGTCCCACCATAACGCTGATTTGACAGATACAATAAAAAGTCACCATTGGAGCTGACATTCGTCTCAGCCCCTTCAAGTTTTATGGTCCCGCCGGACATATCAAATACTGTTCCTGCAAAACCGCCAATATTCACTATCCCATCAGTATTATTAAATGCAAAACTTCCCTGACCACTGACAGTAATACCTATGCAACCACTGATACTGCTGCTTTCGTTCATATTGCCGATATTTAAAGTCGTGGCTGTATCGGAAAAGACAATATTTCCTGCTCCGCCGATAAATTTTTTCCTGTTATTGGTGCTGCTTATAATATTTGTGGTGTCATTATTAAAAGTAATATTACTGCCACTTTCAGCAAAAACGACACTGTTGGAATAATCATTCCCTGTATTTTCTACAGTAATAGTATCACCATTCAAATTAATTTTGCCATTAGACACGGTTCCAATAACCGGGACATTCGCACTGGTATTTTCCAGCTTCAGCTTACCTTCTGCCGTAATATCAGTCGTTTCGCTGGATCCGGCATAAATAACGATATTCGCTCCTGTCAATGTGCTGTTATCACTGTAGCTTTTTGCCACTCCATGTACTGTGTTGCCATCCACCATAGAAGCCTCTGCCATCGGGAGTACTGATGTCCCCCCCAGATATACACACGACATTGTCAGCAACGATATCATTACCTTTTTGCTTAAAACTTTATTATTCATCTTCTGTCTCTTACCTTTCATTTTTATTGCTCACTTCTTGCTTTATATCAGTAATAAATACACACTCAAAAATCAATCAAAACTCAAACCTTACTCCTGCATTTACCTGCCATTTCTTTTGGATATCGGCGCCAAAGCTCCGTTCGATATCGCCGTATAAATGACTGCTGTTGCCCAGCTTGATATTACCACCCAAACCAAGCTCAAACCAGGTATCGCCATAATCCTGCGATTCACTCAATGTTTCCCCATTGCCCGCCAGCATCCTGACATCACGGTTACCACCAAACTCATGCAGCATATTCACTTTCAGATATACATCGTTGCCTGACGCATCTTTTTTGCCTGCTACTACGCCCAAACGTCCAATGCAGCTGTTTACACCGCCCATATAAACATTATTGCCACGATCAGTCGTGTAGCTGCTGCTGCCTAAACGCCCTATGATAAGCTGGGCCTGCGGTTCGATAAAAGTCCCCTGTGCTTTATTCAGCTCTATGGTTTTTCCGTATTCCACACTCAGGCTATACGCATGGCTTTTTGCCTTGGCCTTATCCGGATAATCGCCATAGGATCTGATGTCCGTATCAAACTGTCCGAAGCGAGCCACTACATCTGTATAGCTGCTGTTATCCCCATGCCAGGTTCCATAAATACTGCCTGCAAAAAGCTTGTCTTTACCGCTGCCATAACTGTAACTCGTATGTCCGCTGCCGGTTTCAACAGCAAAGCCATAAATGCTTTTGGCATTGGCTGCCTTATCATAACCAAGCTGATACATATTAAAGCTGCCGTCAAAATTACCGCTGCCAAACTTCCCACCGATATAACGGCTCCAGATACCGTCACTCTCTACTTTAGTATCTCGATAATTATGCAGATCGCCCAAACGCTTACGTAAAGTATCGCCAGTATTACGCCAAAGCGCATAATTACCATCTCCACTTTCTAACAAAACTTTTGTATCATTGTTGACCTGTTTGGCCATCTTCGTTAAATACCATTGATCTTTGGTTCCCTGCGAGCCATTTGTCAACGTAACATTTTCACCATTTTCAAGCGTCGGTGTCACATCCCACAAGCCGCCGGCATTAAGGTTTTTGCCTACAAAATTTACATTTTGGCTGGCATCGGTTATTAAAAGTAAATTCTTAGCACCCGTAACCGTATGCCCATTGACCAGACTGGCATCTTTGACCTGTACATAGGTGGTGCCGGCTGCCGAACTAGTAATATTCACCTTATCGCCGGTTTCAGCAGCAAGGTCGGTATCCATTATAAAGTTACCGCCAGTACCACTGTAATCAGTAATAGCTAATTTTGTTGCAGCTGTATCGTCAAAAGTCATATCTACTGTAGCGCCATTGTTTACCATAAGACTAGCAACTGAATTGCCTAAATCAAATTTTGATAATCGCCAAAGCGAACTATTATCCAAGTTCACGACAGCATTGCCACCATTTTGCGAAAAAATAAAACCTTCTAAAACAGAATCTGCTCTATCTAAAGTCAGGTTCAGATTACCATTGTCTACAGTAATGCCGCCTTTTATGACCACCTGCTTGCCGCCGGACTGATTGATATTGATCGTACCATTATCTTTTATACTAATAGCCTTATTATACTCATAAGTATCCTTACTGTTATCCTTATTGATAAAAACAGCATTTTCAAAGTCTATCCTTGCACTATCGCGCGCAACAACTGCATTACCCGCAGTTCCGGTTGCAAAAGATATATCTGCCACACCTTTTATTTTTGCTGTAGAACCTTTCTTCTGAACCCATAACCCACCTTTGGAATTTGTACCTGACACATTTATTTTCAATGAATCATCCATTTCAATTTTCCCGCCCGTAGAAACCATAATACCGATATTAGACCCGATATCGCCGCTCACTTTGACAGACAAAGCCCCTTCAAACAAGGCACTGCTGTTTTGCTGGATCATTATCCCATTATTCCCAGTCTGCATATTTCCGCCAACTGTTTCGATAGATACTCTATCCTTAGCATGGAACAGACTCTTATTTCCAGTCATATATATTCCAAAAACCTTATTATGAGTTGCGCTGGCATAAACATCCACCGCATGGTCAAAATTCACAACGCCGGCAGCTACACAATATATTGCAGCATGATTATCATTTGTATCTAAGTCCGTACTCGTACAGGTCAGTTTAGTATAGTCATTTTTAAAATTTATCGTACTGCCAGTAGTATTTCCGTTAGCCAATATCCCGTTTACACAATCCCCATCTGCTGTAGATCCCGAAAAAAATATATTCTTACCGGTAAAATCTAAATTAGCACCGGCATAAACGTAGGTGATATAATAGCCTTCCTTGATTTTTTTACCATTACCAAGTATATTCAGGTTCCCATCCGCATTGATTGTGATGTTTTCGCCCGGCTGTAAACGAATCCCCGCTCCATCATTCAAGTTCTTATTTATAGTATGGTTATCTGGAAAGTTTAGCTTTGTACCTGAAGCTACATTTTGTCCATCCACCATAACAGCTTCTGCTATCGGGAGCGCAGATGTCCCCCCCCCAGATATACACACGATATTGTCAGCAACGATATCATTACCTTTTTGCTTAAAACTCTCTTATTCATCTTCTTTCACTTCCCTTTCATCTCTTTTCTTTAGGATTAGGCCTTTGTTTATAACAGGAATAACTGCAGTAATACTGCCGTTTTCTTCCTACCAGCGCTGTGTAAACGTGATGAGTTTTATTGCAGCCAAATTCACGACCGCAGAGCGGACAGGTAACAGTTAATCCTCTAAATACTGTTTTATTATCCTTGTATACCGCATTCTTATAAATCTCGCTATACATCTGAAGCAGCTCCTTTAAAATTACTCGCTGCAGCGTACGAGCTTATATCTTTTGACTTTTTCTTTCTTTTTACCCAACTCATCGTAATTTTCAGGATCAACGAGTTCATCCAGTGTGCAGTCAAAGATCCTTTTTAACTTTAATAATGCCTTTAAACTCAGCATCACTCTGCCATTTTCGGCGTTGCTTAAATGTGTTTGCGATATACCCAGCTGCTCGGCTAACTTCGTCTGATGTATACGCCGCTTGATCCTTCTGATTTTTATTGCTTCACCAATTTTTAATAAATCCAAGCCTTCCATTTTCCACCTCTTCCACTATATATTTTTCTTCTTTTGCAAAAGTTATTTTGCTGTTTTCTGCAATTTTTTCAATTATTTAATATTTTCTTTTATTATACAAATATTACCATATTCGTCCCCCCCCGCAAGACATTTTGTTCGCTTTTTTAAAAAATTTGTTCAATGGTCTTGCAACTGGTAATTTTTAGGTGTATAATACAAAAACACCGGATAGACTATCTATCCGGTGTTTTTTATAATTTAATTGATTCGCTTTATTGCAATTTTGCTTTTAATGTTTCGATTTCACGGCTTTGCGCTTCTAATTTCATCAATAACAGCTGGATTTTTTCTTCCTGAGCTTTTAAGGAAGTATCGACTTCACGGCGTGTGTAAATAATATCACGTTTTGGTACTTCGCCTTTTTTAGTGCGGTCTAAAGCAAAGTTTACACCAATATTACCCATTTTTTTACCGCCCTGGGTTATACCCATCCCCAGCGAAAACATTACTTCCTGATTTGGTGCATAAAATCCGCCGACGGCCAAAGCGTTTTTGCCATCATATGACCCCATTGCCATCGCCAGTTCACCTTTGTTACCATCCTGGAAGCGTGGGTGCAGACCTGCCATTGCCGCTGATAATGCACCAACGCTGTCTATTTCTTCTCCAAAACGGCTGATATCGTTACTGAGTCCCTGGATATCCTGTTTTACCTGATATAACTGGCTGCCGTTTACAGCGTCTGTTGAGGTCGCATCGACACGTCCGGGAGCAACATTACTGATCGTTTTGTTATTGGCATTGATACCGTTGCTATCGATGTAGGTTTCGTTGCCGACCTTATATTCTTTGGCTTCGATGCTGTTTAAGCTTATATCATCTTTTAAAGATACTTTATAATCGTTGTTGCCCAGTTTATCTATCTGGATATTTTCACCGGCGCTTAAATCTACACTGCCAACAGTTCCAAGAGTATCCATGACTGATTTTAACTGTTCTTCAGTTGCAGCACGACCAGTTGTTGCAAAATCAGCGCTGTTCAAAGTCGTATTGGTAAGACCTGTTATTTCACCGATTTTATTGCCGTTATCAGTGCTCCCTTCTATAGTGACATTACCAACTTGGACTTTGTCTTCTAAACTTACTTTGTATTTTACAGGATCACCTTCCTGAGCAACATTTTCTACCTTCACACCGCTGTTGCTGTCGCCTTCAACAGTAACTTTATTGGCTGCGATCTGGTCATTGATATCACCAAATTTGACCTCCAGATTATCAACCCTGTTATTCAGGTTAGTGATAGAGGTATTATTACTGATGTCCAGAGTTTCTCCAAGCTTAGCGTTAGGCGCAATAGTTATTTTAGCTCCTTCTGCAGTAGTTTCAACACTGACATCGATTTTATCTTTGGCTCCGATAAATTTGATATCTGTTTTGTTTTCGCCGCCAAGTCTGATATCTGTTTTAGTACCAATTTCGTTACTTACAGTAAATCCTCCCTGCAGCTTTGTGATATTTTCGTTGTTAGTTGTCTGGTCTGTATTAAGTTCATCTACCAGATTTTTTACACTTTTAAGCTGCGCTACATTGACTGCGTCAGTATCTTCTGTACCTGCCGCCAAATTGGTGATCTGGCGTGTATTAGCGGCATGGAACTTACCGTTCTCATCTGTATACGCCGCCGAACCTACGCTTATTGCGCCATCACTGCTGCGCCATGCCGAAAGGGCATTATTTTTTTCTTCTAAAGCATTTAAAAAATCCTTATTTTGGCTTAACCATGCATTTTTTTGTTTAGTAGCTTCTAAAATACGATTTGACAGATCAGCTTTTTTGGCCAAGGCAGCCTCATAAGCTTTTTGTTTTTCCGCATCCGTACTGCCTTTTGTATTGCGCAGGATATCGTCGTTCTTTTGCGCTTCATCATGAAGGCTGTAATAGTTTTTCATAACCTCTGTATATTCGTTATTTTTTTCAGACCATTTATTATTGAATTGATTTACAACATCAGCTTTACCAATAGATGCGGCAAGCTCCATCTCTGTTGCAGGCTGACCAGCAGCAGTCGCTACAAAACCAATTTTCCCAGCAGCCGTATCGGCAACTGCATCAGGGCCAAGCGCAACACCGCCGTTTGCCAAAACCGATGCATTATCGCCCAGCGCGCTGCCACGCCATGCTACATAAGCCCTGTCACCCAGGGCAACACCATAAGCTTCTGCAGAAGCGCTGTCCCCCACAGCAACGCCGCCTCTGGCAAACGCATTATTGCCAATAGCTGTGCCGCTGTAGGAAGAAAATAATTCCCCAGGCAGATTTTTGTAAAAATCACCGGCAGTTGCGTTATAGCCTATGGCAACGCCGTTAGCACTTTGCGTATTATTGCCAACAGAAGTGCCTTTGTTCGTTGCATATGCATTAACACCGACAGCAGCCGAGTTACTAGTGGCATAACTGGCAGCGCCCAAACTCGTAGAACTGATAACAGACGTTGCATTATAACCGACCGCAGTACTGTATCCATGCGACGCAAATGCACCCATACCAGCTGCCAAAGCGCCATAATTATTTTTATCTAAGGCGTTAGGCCCTGCGCCTTCTCCATTCTCATTATTATTTTGAGACTTTTGGCTGGCCTTCTTATAATCAATAATTCCTTTTTTGGACAAATCTTCAAGGGTAGGTTCTGTACCTACGCCAAAATATTTCATTTTGCTAGAATTATTAATATCTTCTAATGTCGAAATAACAGCATATAATTGAGAGCCATTTACACCATCTGTACTATGTGCATTAATGCGTCCAGCACCTACGTTAGTCAATGTTCGTTCCTCACCACTTTTACCAACGGAAACAGTACCAACTGGCGTTGTTCCTGCAAATTGTTTTAACATTCCGTTTATTTGCATAGTAGAAGTGGAAATAGCTGTCGCAGATTCGCTGTTGCTCCCAAGATTTACACTATTGGCAGCAGTAGTACTTACATTATTTCCTAACACAAAAGTATTATTCGTGGATACTTCATTATTGTTGCCAATGACATAAGATTCTGCTCCTGAAAGTGTTGTTTTTCCATAGTTGCCAATACCAAAAACACCAGATTTTTTTGCTGTTTCAGATAATTTATTATAAGAACCAACAGCTAAACCGTATTGTGCATCATTTATTATCCCATGTCCTAAGCCAAGTCCAAACTGTTTTGTTACACGAGAATTGGAGCCTACAGCAACAACATTATTAGCCATTACTGCATTATTCATATAATTACCTAAAATTATATTTTTATCACCACCAGCATTATTACCGGCCTGTGTACCCATAATAATAGAATTGCTCAATACAGTTCCATCTGTACCATCTGCATTTTTACCTGCATTGGAGCCGGCAACAGTTCCCATAATAATATTGCCTGAACCTTTCATCCCAAGACCTGCTCGAGTACCTAATGCGACATTGCTGGATCCATGAATATCCATTAAAGCACTATTCCCCAGTGCCAGATTCCCACCACTTGCATAATAAGGACTTATCACAATGGGAGCATTTACCAAATCCGTTGAATTTCTCAAGGCATTTAGCCCCATAGCAATATTCAAGCTTGTTGTTGTATTATTGTTTGCCCAGCGACCCACAGATATGTTTTCTTCACCTGATATATTTTGGCCTGCTTCTGCTCCTAAAGCAAAATTAAAAAGGCCATTAGAACCCTTACCTGCTAAATATCCTACTGATATAGAAGAATAACCAGCTGCTGTAGAACCAGATCCAATAGCAATTGCACCATTTCCATTCATGGCCCCATTAGAATTATTCCCCATTATCACTTTGGCATCTTCACCTATAGCAATTGCACTTTTAGATGTTTTCTCAACAGATGCCTGCTTGCCTATAGCGATAGAAGATTCTTGGGCAGAAGAACTACCTATCCCAATTGCAATTGAATTATTATCAGAATCTCCTTCAGGAATAGACGCAATAGCACCGGTACTATATACAGACTGCATCAAAGCTAAGGCAATGCAAAGGCTCAATTTTTTATTTATTTTTTTCATGAAAAATCAGCTTCCTTCCAACAATGGAAGTATTTATCTTCAGCCTTTCTGTAAAACTTTCATTATTTCTATGGCTTTAGACAAATCTTCCAGTCTAAAGTTATTTTCTTCGACTATAGTTTTTATTTTTTGGCATTCGTTTTTTTCTGCTTCGTTTTCAGAGAGTGTTTTTTCTTCAAAAAAATATTCTATCGGACATTCAAACAATTCTTTTATTTTTATTAAGTGCAACAAAGTCACACCAACTCTGCCATTTTCGATATTGCTTAAATGTGTTTGCGATATACACAGTTTTTTAGCCAGCACCTTTTGTGATATTTTATTTTCAATGCGCAAAAGCTTTATTCTGTGTCCAATTTTTTGAAGCTCTTTTTCCATTATCAATCACCTCCGAAAACAAATAGTAACAAACATTTTTGCCGGCAAAATTATTTTCTTGGGTTTGGCCGTTTATTAAAACAAGAATAACTGCAATAATATTGCCTTTTTCTGGCAAGAAAAGCCGTATAAACATGATATGTTTTGTTACAGCTGAATTCACGGCCACAAATAGGGCATTTCATCATTAATGATTCAATGCCTGATCTACGTGATGTCATTTCACTGTCATGGCAGAATTTTGAATTCATAGAATCGCATTCCTTCTTTATTTTTATAATTTTTATGAATAAATTTCACTGCAGTAAAAGGAAAGTAGACTTTCTAGGGTTACTTTAACTCCAAAAAAAATATAAATTTAATCATATAATAAATTTTATATATAACAAATTTCTTATATTATGATATCATGCATATATTCTCAGCGCAATTTTGTTTATATTACAAATGTTTTATTTTTCTTCAAACTAAATTTTATGTTATAGCTAATTATTCAAAAACAGCTAATATTATGAATTATTTTAAATTTATTAAGCATAATAAAAATGTCGTTTCTCGGAAAATTTTAATAAATATAAAAATCCCGGATAGTAATATGTCCGGGATTTTTATATTTATATTATGCTGTTCGCGATCAAAGGAATTTAGGCGGCAAGGTTTCAAAGCCAACCCTGTCTGCCACTTTATCTATGGATTGCAGGCCAGGCAGAACAAACATTTTTGATGTGCCCTGAACAAGCAGTCTGCCGTTTTCATCTTTTAACGTGCCTTCGGCAAGCCCGATCGTCCTCCCCATTCTTATCAGTCTGCCTTCCGCAATTATTTTGCCAGAAGCAGCAGCGGCAAGGTTATTCACCTGCAGGTCAAGCGTAGTTATGCCGTCCTCTTCGCCGATGCAGCAGTAAAGAGCCCAAAAGGTAGCCGTGTCAAGAATTGATGAAAAGACGCCGCCATGTACTGAAGCAAAGGGATTATTTAGGCTGTCATTGATCTGCGTTTCGACACGGCAGTAGCCATAGTCAAGCTCACAGATCTTCATGCCCAGCAGTTTAAGATACGGGGCTCTGTTGGCAATCGCCATAATTGCTTTGGCGTATTCAGGATTCACTTTTCGCATTGCATTTCACCTGCTCTTTCAATTTTTGCAGCTATCACTCTTTCAGATTTTATATTACACTAATTTTTCATCTTAATAAAGCTTTTATTCTTCACTGCCTGACAATTATGATAGAGATCCTTTGCTAACGATAAGGCCTGCAGCAAAAAAATACCGGACAGATATCTGTCCGGTATTGCATTTTAATTTTATTATGCAGTTTTACTTATTTCAAAGCTGCTGCACAGCGTGCGCACACAGTCGGATGCTCAGCATCTTTACCTACGGTATCGCTATAGATCCAGCAGCGTTCGCATTTCTCGCCTTCCGCAGCCTGAACAGTTACTTTCAGGTCTTCACGTCCGGTCGCTTCTACGCCGCCGGCCAAACCTTCCACCAGTTTAGCCTGCGATACGATCAGCAGTGTCGCCAGATCACCTTCAACGGATCTGAGTATCGCCAGCGCTTCGCCTGTAGCATGCAGCTCGACTTTAGCGTCCAGAGAATGACCGATAGTTTTAGCGCGGCGGGCACCTTCCAGAACTCTGGTGATCTCGCTGCGGATCTCGATGAAGTTATCCCATTTGCTTTCCAGGGCTTCGTCGATATATTCTTCCTTGCATTCGGGCCACGGCATCATGAATACGGATTCAGGCATGGAAGCAGGTTTTTTCATGAACTGCCATACTTCTTCCATCGTGAAGCTGAGTACGGGCGCGATCATTACGACCAGATCCAGCATGATCTCGTACATTGCAGTCTGAGCGCTGCGGCGTTCAAAGGAATCGGCCTTGTATGCATACAGGCGGTCTTTGAGGATATCCAGATAGTAGCTGCTCATCTCGACGCTGCAGAAATTATGGATAGCATGATAGAGCACATGGAAGTCGTAGCTTTCATAAGCTGCGGAAACCTCTTTTTTCAAGAGCTGCATATGCATCAAAGCCCAACGATCCAGCTCCAGCATATCCTTAAATTCAACTTTATCGGTTTCATAATTGAAATCGTTGGTGTTGCCCAGGATATAGCGAATGGTGTTGCGGATCTTGCGGTAAACCTCAGAGAGCTGTTTCAGTATCTCTTTGGAGATACGAATATCAGCCTTGTAATCGGAGGAAGCTGCCCACAAACGAATGATATCGGCGCCATATTGGGCGATAACTTCCTGCGGGGCAACAGTATTGCCTACAGATTTAGACATTTTGCGGCCTTCGCCGTCAACAACGTAACCATGCGTCAGAACTGCGCGGTAAGGCGCTTTGCCTTCGGTAGCAACGGAAGTGAGCAGTGAAGACTGGAACCAGCCGCGATGCTGATCGCTGCCTTCCAGATACATATCTGCAGGCCATGCCAGTTCGGGCCGGGTTTTGCAGACTGCTGCATGGGAAGAACCGCTGTCGAACCAGACATCCATGATATCAGATTCTTTGCGGAAATGAGTGCCGCCGCATTTGGGGCATTTGGTGCCCTGCGGCAGGATCTCCTCAGCAGAATGAGCCCACCAGGCATCAGAGCCTTCTTTAGCAAACAGGTCGGCAACAGCATTGATAGTATCGTCGTTGACCAGGTGTTCGTTGCAGTCTTCACAGTAGAAGATCGGGATCGGTACGCCCCAGACACGCTGACGGGAAATGCACCAGTCGTGACGGTCGGCGACCATATTATGGATACGTGCTTCGCCCCAGGACGGGATCCACTGCACGTCATTGGCAATAGCATTCAGGGCTTCTTCACGGAAGCCGTCAACAGATGCGAACCACTGCTCGGTCGCACGGTAGATGATGGGGTTCTTGCAGCGCCAGCAGTGTGCATACTGATGGCGGATGTTTTCTTTGCCAAACAGGCGGTTCAGCCCGGCCAGATATTTGATGATGGGTACGTTGGCATCAAAAACGAACATGCCTGCAAAATCCGCACCGGCTTCTGCTGTCAGTTTACCTGAGCCGTCAACAGGGCAGATGATCGGCAGATTGTAGCGAACGCCGGTCTCAAAGTCGTCGGCGCCATGTCCGGGAGCGGTATGTACACAGCCTGTGCCGGCTTCCAGCGTAACATAATCAGCCAAAACGACTAAGGATTTGCGGTCAATAGTTTCAAACGGATGTCTGCATTCAGCATATTCCATATCTTTACCTTTACAGGTGCCGATGATATTGCTGAGGTCTTTTTTGCAGACCTTGCCAACGGCTTCCAGCATCTCTTTGGCCATAAACAGGATTTCGCCTTCGCATTCTACCCAGGCATATTCAAAGTCCGGATGCAGCGCGATCGCTACGTTGGCAGGCATGGTCCACGGAGTAGTGGTCCAGATAACGATATAGGCCGGTTTGCCCTGAGCTGCTTCTGGCAGCATGCCGTTGTCTTTGACGAGCGGCATTTTTACGAAGATCGCCGGCGACTTTTCTTCACCGTATTCGATTTCAGCTTCTGCCAGAGCGGTTTCGCAGTGCGGACACCAGTAAACAGCTTTTTTACCTTTATAGATATAGCCTTTTTTTGCCATCTCGCCGAAAACATGGATCTGTACAGCTTCATAATCGTGGGTCATGGTGATATAAGGATGATCCCAATCTCCAAGAACGCCCAGACGTTTGAAGTCGGTACGCTGCTCGTCGATCCATTTTAAAGCGTAGTCGTGACATTCTTTACGCAGTACCAGTGTATCAAGCTCATGGCGGTTCAGTCCCAGATTTTTGATAGCGGCGTGCTCGATCGGCATACCATGGGTATCCCAGCCGGGAACATACGGGGTATCAAATCCCTGCGCATATTTATATTTCATAATGATGTCTTTCAAAATCTTGTTTAAAGCCGTACCCATATGGATCTTGCCGTTAGCGTACGGCGGTCCATCGTGCAGGACAAATTTTTTATGGCCCGCATGCAGTTCCTGTTTCTTTTCATAGATTTTGTTTTCTTCCCAGTATTTCAAAAATTCGGGTTCGCGTTCCGGTAAACCGGCACGCATCGGAAATTCAGTTTCCGGTAAATTAAGTGTCTTGCTGTAATCCATGTGTACACCTCCAAAAAAATAAAGCCCCGCTCCCAAAAAGGGACGAGACTATAAACCCGTGGTACCACCCTCATGACAGACTTAAGCTGCCTGCCACTCGAAACACCATAACGTGTGTTACCCGTCCGGGCTTACTGTTTTCAGCCCAGAAGCTCTGAAGTGATCTTCCCCTGCCATCTTTCCGGTCGGGCTCGCACTGTCCCCGACTCGCTTGACTGTGCCCGGCAGGCTACTGTCTTCGTCATCGCTGCTGCTTTTATTAAAACAAAGTCATTATACACCATTATACAAGTTATAGTCAATGGTATTTGCCATATTTAAACTCAAAGATGCCATACCCGCTGTCAGTATGCAGATGTGAGGTATCGTTGAGCCTGAACACAGCATGTTCGCGCCATTTGTTGATGCCCAGGACCGTCACGCTGGACGGCAGGATATCGACAGAAAAATTTAAAACGTTGACAGCAGCTATATCAAGCCCCAGCCAATGGAAAATGATGTTTTGGATCGTGCCTTTATGGGCTACGATCAGAAGATTTTCCCGCTCCAGATCAGCGCATTTTATCAGGCCCTGCACATTACGGTCATAAAATTCCTGCCGCGTTTCGCCGCCCGGATAGTTGCGGTGATGCAGTTCCTTTAAGGTCGGCGGCTGCTGATACAAAGCTTTGGCAGCCGTTTCAGTCAAGCCTGCCGCCTGTCCGTTATTTTTTTCGCGCAAAAATTCATACGGTTCCAGCTTACTGATCCCCAGCCTGGCGGCGATGATCCGGGCTGATTCTTCCGCCCGCTTCAAATCGCTGGTCAGGATTCGCAGATCACGGCTTTGCCCTGCAAAATCTTTGGCTAATTTGGACGCAACGGCCTGCAGCTGAACCTTTCCCGCAGCCGTAAGCTCCGAATCGGTCCAACCGCCTGTCAAATGCTCTGTATGATGAGTTGCTTCACCGTGGCGTACCAAAATAATCATGCTGCCGACCTCGCTTATTTTTCAGTATCTTCGCTAAAGTTTTTCAAAAGCTCCATTTGGCCTTCCAAAATGCTCATCATATGCTGACGATGCACGGCGGCCTTTTTGACCTGATCTTCAAAGATACCTTTTGCGAGAGCAGCTTTATTTTCTGCTTCAAAAATCATTTTTCTTACTTTTTCGTCGGTGTCAGCCAAAAGCGTTCTGGAACGTTCTTCGGCATCGGCGATCATCGTTCTGTAGCGTTCGTCGGCTTCGCTGGTCAGCTTTTGTGCTTCGGCACGTGCCTGTGCCAAAACATCGCTGGCCTCGTCTTTTGCCTGCGACGACATTTTTTTGCACAGATCCTCTGTAGTTACTTTCATTTTAGCGACTTCTACTTCGGCGGCACTGCGCATTTTGTCTACAAAATTCTGAGTCTCATTTTTCATCTGCTTCAGCTCGGCCTCAGCTTCGCCGCGCAGTCTGGCAATTTCCGCCAGCGTGTCATTACGCAATTTTGTAGTTTCACTTTCAGCTTCGCTGCGCAGTTTTTCAGCATAAGCTTCTGCTTCTGTCCTGGCCTGAGTCGCCGCGATTTCAGCGTCCATTTTTGCTTTAGCAGCAGCAGCCTGGCATTCAGAAGTGATCTCTTTGCATTTCATGGCAGTTTCCTGCTCCAGCAGGGCAGCCTTCTGCTCGCTGTTCTTTTTCACTTCGTCGGCAGTTTCCTGTGCGATGACCAAAGTGTTCTGCATGGTGGATTCCATTTGCTGATAGTATTCCAGTTTGGCGCTGACTCGTTCCACAGCATCTTTAAGCTCTACGTTATCCTGATACAGGCGTTCAAAATCCTTGGCAACTTTGGCAAAAAACTCATCGACCTCTTCGGTGTCATATCCGCGGAAGCCTTTGGAAAAGTTCTTATTGTTTAAATCTAACGGTGTCAACATATCGTGATACCCTCCCCATTAAATATATCTTTTCAGCGTGATGCTTAAACGACCTTTTTTGGTAGTGCCCCTGATCTCGGCTACTTCTACCCTGCCGCGGCTGCGGAAAGAAATGATATCGCCTTCGCTGACCGGCTGGGCTGCGTTCTTGGCCTCTTTCCAGTTTACTTTAACATTCTGGCCTTTGATCTCGTCAGCCATACGTGACCGGGATACGCCATATCCTGCAGCAGCAACGGCATCCAGCCTTAAAGCTGCAACTGTAGCGCTGATGACCTTGACCTTTTCTTCCTTCTGCAGCAGGTCAGCTTCTGTGATCTCGGTCAGTGAAACCGGGGCAGAACCTATCTGCGTCAGATTGTTCATAATGTAAGTAGTAAAAGATTTATCGGCTACGAACTGTGCTCCTTCAGGGATAAAAATAATATCGCCCAAAATCTCGCGTTTACAGCCCATCCCCATAAAAGCTCCCAAAATATCGCGGTGACTGAGTTCATAATAGCGTTTGTCCCATTCGACTTTAAAGCAGACCATGCCAAAATCCGGCTGACCAAAAAAGTCTTCGGCAACAAAAGCAACTTTCATACGCTCGGCATTTTTAAAACCACCGCTGGTTTCCAGCTTCACATTTTCAAAATTGGCCGCAACGATCTCAGCCACATTACAGCCATGCGGATCAAGAAAATCGCTGACGCGGAATTTTCGGCTTCTATGAGCCCCTTCTGCCAGATCAAGCAGCTTGGCTGCCAGTTCTTCATCGCCGCCGGCCCGAAAATATCTTAAAATCTTTTCTCTATCTGCCATTGGTTATTTACCCTTCAATTTCTCACTGCGTTCCAGCACGGCCAGTACAGCATCATACATCGCAGCACGCACTCCGCGGTTTTCCAGAGCATGGATACCGGCAATGGTAGTTCCGCCTGGCGAAGTTACCTGATCGCGCAGCTGCGCCGGATGCAATGCTGTTTCCAGCACCATTTTGCCGCTGCCGGCAAATGTCTGGGCGGCCAGCTTGATCGCCAGCGCCCGCGGCAGGCCTGCATTAACGCCAGCATCTGCCAGAGCGTCGATCAGCATAAAGACATAGCCCGGACCGCAGCCTGATACTGCCGTGATCGCTTCGATAGCACTTTCAGCCACTACTTCGACCTCGCCGCAGGAACCAAAAATAGTTTTAGCGGCGTCGATCATCTCGGAGCTGACCTTGCTGTCAGGCGCAATCGCCGTCATCCCCGCACCTACTGCCAGCGGTGTATTGGGCATCACTCTGATGACCGCATGTCCCGGCACTACCTGATGCAGCTTCGCCAGATCGACACTGCCCATGATCGAAAGCACCGTTGCCTGCGGCGGCATTGCTGCAGCAAGCTCAGCAGTGATCGCCACATCAACAACCTGCGGTTTTACTGCCAGAATGATCAGCCCTGCATCTTTTACCACAGCTTTATTATCGCCAGATGCTTTAATGCCGTAGGTTTTCTGTAAATATTCACAGCGTGCCGCTGACGGCTCGCCGACAAAGATCTCACCCGGGTCAGCCAGTCCGGCTCCCAGAATACCTTTGATGATAGCTTCAGTCATAGCGCCGCCGCCGATAAAAGCCAGCGGGCCGGTTTGAGCTGTTATTTTTTCCACGGTTGACCACCCTTTTCATCATAAATGTTGACGCTGGCGTCGATATCTACGTTTTTCGGGGCACAGACCAGTATATTACGGCCGATTTTTTTCATACTGCCGCCTAAAGCGTAAATAGTACCGCTGATAAAGTCGGTCATTCTTTTGGTCACCAGGCCTTCAGTACCTTCAAAGTTCACTACTACAGGCTGGTTGTTGCGCAGATAATCGGCAACCTTTTGCGAATCGTCAAAATTAGCCGGTTCCAGCACCACTACCTTGACCTGCTTTTGAGCAAGCGGCATGGAAATGGTTTTACCTTCAGGCGAATTTTGGACGTTCTTTTTGCTGAAGAAGGATTTTTTCTCAGCCGGCACTTCACTTCTGGCTTCACTTTTTTCCAAAGCGGCAGACTCGGTGGAAAGTGCTGCCCTGCTGACGGCAGGCGTACTGCGGGTAATCCGTTTAGGAGCTGTTTCAGCCTTTTTTACAGGTTCCTCTTCCTCTAAAAGTTCATCATCTTCCTCTTCATATAAACCTAAAGTTTCAGAGATACGATCAAAAAATTTCATACATTTCACCATACCTTCATGCTCATTTATTTTTACTGTAATCGCGCTTACCAAATAAGGCCGTACCCACACGCACGATGTTGGCGCCTTCTTCAACAGCTACTGTAAAGTCGTGAGTCATACCCATCGACAGCAGCTCGATTCCAGGCCGCTGCGCCCGCAGCTCGCAAAAACAGCGGTAACCTTCTTTAAAAACAGGGCGTGTTTCCTCTATATCGCCACACAGTGGCGCAATAACCATCAAACCGCGTACACACAGATTTTTATAGTCGTCCAGCTGCGGCAATATCGCCAGATAATCTTCAATCAAAAAGCCTGTCTTCTGCTCCTCGCGGGCGATGTTGAGCTGCAGCAAAATATCCTGCTGCTTATGCTGCTGTCCAGCCGCCTTGTCCAGCGCAGCCAAAAGATGCTCGCTGTCAGCTGATTCGATCAGATCGAACAAGGTGACGGCCTGCTTGGCTTTATTGGTCTGTAAATGGCCGATCAGATGCCAGAAGCCGCGGTCAGGCACAATAGTGCGTTTTTCCTTCGCTTCCTGCACCCGGTTTTCGCCGATATTAGTCACACCAAGCGCCAGCGATTCCAGCACCACGTCTACGGGATGATTTTTAGTTACGGCGACCAGTGTTACCTTATCGCCGGTCAGTTTAGTTTCAGTTCGCCGGCTCAAAGCTTCGGCGATCTGGGTCTGTACTTTGTGCAGATTGTCTTTTAACAAAATAAAGACCTCCTAAAAGTTTTATATTCGCCACAAAAACTATTATTCCTTTTTTATCTTCGGCAAATGCTTACGCCCATGCGCCCGGTTTTACCCAACTCGGCACGATAGGAAAAAAACAGTTCCCGATTATCGCAGGTACATGTCGCGGCACAGTGGATATTACCTCGCTCCAGTCCTGCTGCTTCTAATTGTAATCTATTCATCAGCCATAAGTCCAGCTGATATTTACCATTTGGTTTAAGCGTAAAACACTCACGGTATTTTGCACCCGCCGTCAGAACTTTATCGTCTACTTCGTAACAGCAGCTGCCAATCGACGGTCCGATCGCCGCCAGCATTTTTTCCGGGTTGCAGCCATAATGACGGCACATCATCTGCACCGTTTTGAGGGCGATCTCCCCCACACTGCCGCGCCAGCCTGCATGCGCCAGTCCCACAGCCCCGGTTTCTGTATCAGCCAGCAAAACCGGTACGCAATCTGCATAAAACAGCAGCAGCGGCACATTTGGCAAATCGGTGATCAAAGCATCAGTGTCGGCAATAGTATCGGCAAAATCCACAGCACCGCTGCCGATAAGGCCTTCTGTCACACAAACGACCTTACTGCCGTGCACCTGGGCACAGGTAGTAAACCTTGCCGCATCCACACCCAACGCCGCCGCAAACTGCCTGCGGTTGGCGTTTACAAGCTCTGCTTCATCGCCCACATGCAGCGCCAGGTTGAATCCGTCCGGCACAATACTGCTTGCTCCATGCAGACGGCAGCTGCAGCCGTTGCTGAATCCTGCTTCTGTCAGCGCCGTAAATTCACCCAGCCAGATCGGCCCGTTATTTCTTAATCTGAAACTCATACCTGTGCCTCCCCGCAAACACCGCAGCGGCGGCATAAGTCAAAACACATCGGTGTAAATTCTTCCCGCTGCGCCTTCTGCCACTCGCTGATCAAATAAGCTTCGGTAAAGCCCATATCCAAATGCTGCCAGGGTAAAGGCCTGCCGATCTCGTAAGCAGCAGCAGCAAGTTCCTCTATATCCAGTCCCTGCTCTTTCAGCACCTGCTTCAGCGGCATTTCTCTGCGGAAGGCTTCTAATAAAGCGGCGCCGATCCTGCGATCACCCCTTGCCAAAACTGCCTGCAGAACAGTTTCCTTCAAGGATTCTGTCTGCACCTGGATATGTTTCGCTTTTTTAAAAGCGGTTTCCAGCATTTTAAAACGGCGTTTCAAGGTTTTGACATCGCACAGCGGCGACCATTGAAACGGTGTAAACGGCTTGGGGATGAAACCGTTCACGGAAATTATCAGATCGCCTTTATTAAGGGCGGCATCCATCTTTTCTCGTACCCTACCGATCATCGCTATCATTTCTTCGATATCACTGTCAGCTTCCCCCGGCAGGCCCAGCATATAATACAGCTTGATATTTTTCATACCTGCTGCCGCTGCCAGTTCTATGGCATTAAAAACATGTTCTTCGGTAATGCCTTTATTGATGATATTACGCATTTTCACGCTGCCTGCTTCCGGAGCCACAGTCATCGTCCTCTGACCGCTGGCAGCCAAAGCCTGCGTCAGCTCTACATCTAAAGTGTCGGCCCGCAGAGAGGCTACCGTAAAAGGTACCTGCTCATCTACCAGTGTCTGTGTCAGTTCTTTGATGTACGGATAATCAGATACCGCGGCCCCCATCAGCCCGACCTTTTTAGTCTGTGGCGGACGGTTGCGTATTTTAGCAAGCAGCAGCTCAAGATCGCGCGCCCGCGGTTTGCGGAAGCAATAACCTGCCATGCAGAAACGACAATGCCGCCCGCAGCCTCGTGCTACTTCGACGATATACATATTTTCAAATTCAGTCGCATCTGTCATAATTGCCGATGTCTGCGGATAATTATCCAGTTCACGTACCCACTGGCGTTTTACGCTGGCAGGCACCTGCGTTGACACCTGCATACCGCAGAACATACCGCCAGCATCGTACTGCGGCTCATAAAACCGCGGCACATAGATGCCGCTCAGCTGCGCCAGCTCCAACAGTGTATCTTCCTTAGACAGGCCTTTGTCCCTGGCTTCATAAACAGCGTCCAGCAGTTTATTGACAGTTTCTTCACCTTCACCGATCACGAAAGCATCGGCAACCCCTGCTAAAGGCTCAGGATTGAAGGTCGCGCAGGGACCGCCGATGATCACCAGCGGTTCTTTGACGCCGCGTGCTGCCGCTTCAGGCTTCACATTGCTCTGCGCCAGCATAGTCAGTAAATTGGTATAATCCATTTCAAATGACATCATCACGCAGATAACTTCAAAATCTGCCAGCGGCCGCTGTGTTTCCAGTGATAAAAGCGGCGTTTTCGTGCGTTTATGCTCTGCTAAGAGCTTGCTGTCAGGCAGAAAGAAACGTTCGCAGGCTGAATCGCCGCGGCTGTTGATGAGCTGATACAGGATATGCAGTCCCAGATTCGACATCCCCAGATGATAAGTATTGGGGTAAATAAAGGCCACCGGCCTCCGCGCGCCAGGCGCAAATACCTGTGCCCCGCTCTCGCGGGCAACTATTTCTTTCAACGCATTTTTAAGCTCCCATGTCAACTTGTCTACCTCGTTTATACTCTCTCAGTGTGCTGTTAGTCCTTCAACCGTTTTTCAAACATTTCGATCACCGTTTTCAACACCTTCAGGCGGGCATAATATTTATTATTGCCTTCCACTATCGTCCACGGTGCATAATCAGTACTTGTGCGCACCAGCATTTCGTTCACAGCCGCTTCATAGGCATCCCATTTCTCACGGTTACGCCAGTCTTCGTCAGTGATCTTCCATTCCTTGTTCGGATTTTGCTCCCGCTCCTTAAAGCGTTTATACTGCTCGTCTTTATCTATCTGCAGCCAGAATTTGCCTATCACCGTACCGTATTCCGCCCATTGGGCTTCCATCTCGTTGATCTCGGCATAGGCCCGCCCCCATTCATCCTGCGTTGCAAAGCCTTCGATACGTTCTACCATGACCCTGCCGTACCAGGTACGGTCAAAAATGGCGATCTCTCCCTGTTTGGGAAAGCGTGTCCAAAAACGCCATAGATAGTTAAAAGATTTCTCTACCACGTTGGGAGCCGCTACCGGGTTCACCGAATACCCCAGCGGATCGAGAGCTGCCGTCAGCCGACGGATCGCTCCGCCCTTACCGCCTGCATCCCAGCCTTCAAAACCAAAGACCGAAGGAATACCCTTTTTATACATTTCATACTGCAAAATACTCAGTTTGGACTGGTATTTATCCAGTTTCTCTTTATATTCCGCTTTTGCGATTTCTTTGGACAGATCGACCTTTGATAAAACGTCGTAGATCTCGGTACGCGGCAACACCAGCTGCTGCCCGGCTTTCTGTCTGCGGGCTTCCGCTTCGGCCAGCGCCAGTTCCAGCCGCTGTACGATCACATCAAATATCGAGACCTCGGCAAAACGCGTATCGTCGCCGGCGATCAGATACCAGTGGGCATTAGGCCGGTCGCTGTCGATAAACATTTTCTCGTAGATTTCCAGATACCGCTGATAATCTACAAAATCATCATCGCTTTCGCTGACCTTGTTCCAGCCTTTACCATAGGTTTTTTCAGCCTTCTGCACATTAGCCTTCAGCTGTTTTTCGGAAACGTGTACAAAAAATTTCAGCAGCACATAATTATCATCAGTCAGCTGCTTTTCAAAAGCATTGATATGCCTGTAGCTCGTATTTATTCTTTTAACTTGATCCGCATCGCGGTCAAAGGTATATTCATTTTTCAGATAGTACCAGCTGCGGTAATACACAGCCATATTGCCTTTTGCCGGCAGCTGCCGCCAGAAAGGCTCAAAAAAAGGTTGGTCCGGTTCTTCATCCGCCATTTTGGAAGCCGAATAAACTCTGAACCCGCGGGCATCCATCTGCTGCATCATATGGTTGATGATGACGCTGCGCTGTGACCCACGCCAGCCTTCAAACAAAATTATTACAGGAATACCAGCAGCGCGGCAAGCACGCTGCAGTTCTCCCAGCTTGGTTTCAAAATAACTCATTTTTTCATTATAGGCATCTTTTTTCAGGCTTTGTTTTAAATCGATTTTTTCTAACACCAATATCACCTTGTTCTCTATAGATTATCAGTCAAAAGCAGTTAAAAATTCAGTCATGCAGGCAGCAACACCTTTCTTTACTGCCCTGCTCTGGCTCGCGCCGCCGATCTTCCAAAAAGCTACGGCCGACGATGACCCAACTTCCTCCACGATCCTGTTGAACAGATATTTCTCAGTTTTTACATCCACACATTTCAGCTTCATGGTAATGACTGAACTATAAGTCTGACTGCCGACGATAACCATAAAGCCGGTTTCCTTGTTGCGCGGCGGCTCCATCTCCATGTAGATCACACGGTCGACGCCCAGCTCTTTACCAACGGCAACAAGCTCTGCCAATACCGGCGCGTCAGCGTTTTCAAACGGATGGTTCTGCATCGCCTTAGCAACAGCTTTGGCACTGGCAACGGTATTCACGCCGCCTTTTTTAGCAGGCGGATATTTCTCTTTCAGCGCGTCTTTGATAGCATTAGCCGCTACCTTTCGGCCCTTTTCATCCATGCCCGACTGGTCGATATACGGCAGCACCGCCACCGAATAAGGCACTGTCGAATCAGTTATTTTTTTCTCTGCCTCTTTGTCAGCCCTGCCTGTATCGGCTACGCCGGCAGTAACGGCATCGATTGAAGAACTTTCCTGTGCCTGCAGCGGAGCGGCCCCAAAAAGCAGCGCTCCAGCCAGCAGTACAGCAGCAAGTTTTTTATTCATTAACTAACAACACTTCTTTCGTTAGAAAAATAATCTTGCCCAATTATCAAAAACTATCATCGTACGGTTTCAGCGACCGAGGTTTATCCAATATCTGCGCCATCACAAAGCCATAGCGTACATCTTCAGCTACTGTCCCGCGGCTGCGAAAGCCTTTAAAGGCAGGCTGGGGCTTCTGCGGCTCAAAACGTTTATACAAGGGTTCCGGAACAGCAGCTTCTGCTGCCGGTGCAGGTTCCTGACAGGTATTTTCCGCCTCAGGCTGCTTTTTGGGCGCCCGGTCTTCTGGAAACTCCACATACCACGGTACAGCTTCTTCGTCCTCACCTTCATAGCCGCGCCCCTGCCTTTCCTCCGGCAGCTGCGTCTGCCAATCAGCAGGCTGCTGCGGTGGCGCAGGACGCTTCTTGCGGTTACGGACATCGAAAAAGATAAAAAACAACAGTACGATGAGAGGATAAAACAGCATTAAATTGTCCATACATTCGCCTCATCTCAATACAATAACCGGCTCATACAGTCGGCTTATTTCGGGTTGCTGCCTTTTTCGCCGCTATTTTCAGGGCTGGAACCGGCAATCATTTTCCGCATATCAGTATCAGCATTGATATTGTTCATGCGGTAGTAATCCATCACGCCTAAACGGCCGTTTTCCAAAGCATCTGCCAACGCAGTCGGTACTTTGGCCTGAGCTTCGACGACCTTCGCCTGCATTTCCTGGGTATAGGCTTTCATTTCCTGTTCTTTAGCAACTGCCATTGCGCGGCGTTCTTCGGCGCGGGCCTGGGCGATTCGTTTATCGGCTTCAGCCTGGTCAGTCATCAAAGCGGCGCCAATGTTACGGCCTACGTCGACATCGGCAATATCAATAGACAGGATCTCAAAAGCAGTACCTGCGTCAAGTCCTTTAGCCAAAACGGTACGCGAAATGAAATCAGGATTTTCCAATACATCGCTGTGTTTAACAGCAGAACCAACATTAGTAACGATACCTTCACCGACACGGGCGATAATAGTCGCTTCACCGGCGCCGCCGACCAGACGGTCAATATTGGCGCGTACGGTAACGCGGGCTTTGACCTTCAGTTCGATGCCGTCTTTAGCAACTGCCGAAACTACCGGCGTTTCAATTACTTCGGGGTTAACGCTCATCTGTACTGCTTCCAGCACATTACGTCCGGCAAGGTCAATAGCGCAGGAACGCTCAAAAGACAGCGGGATCTGAGCTCTGTGAGCAGCGATCAGCGCATCGATGACACGGTCAACGTTACCGCCTGCCAGATAATGCGCTTCCAGCTGATTGACATTGACGTCCAGACCTGCCTTATTGGCTTTGATAAGCGGCAGCACGATCTGGGAAGCCGGCACGCGGCGGAACCGCATACCCACTAAATTGAAAATACCAACGTTGACACCGGCAGCGATAGCCGAGATCCACAACGCCAGCGGTACAAAATTCAAAAATACGGCGATACCGGCAATGATCAGGATAAACATGAACCCGCCGTTAAACAAAAAATCAAACATCACAACACTTCCTTTACTAGTTAGTTTTTACTTCCTGAACAAACAGTTTATTGCCTTCCACTTTCACGATCTCTACCAATGCGCCCGGCATGATATAATCGCCAAAGCTCACCACGTCGACACGTTCGCCGTCGATGATGACAGTTCCCGCAGGGCGCAGCGGTGCTACGACCTCTCCACGTTTACCAAGATACTGCGAGTGATCCTCGGCACCTGTATAACCGTGACGGTTCTCTTGTTTCTCCCATAAAACAAAGGGATTCCACTTGCTTTCGGCGGGCAGATAAACAAACAGCAGGGCAACTACTGCGCCCAGTGCCAGTACAACACCAAGCAAAATATACGCGGCCTCAGCGCCGCCGCCCAGCAGATAATATGAGCCTGCCAGCAGCGAGATCAGACCCGTAACGCCAAAAAAGCCAAACCCCGGCACCACTGCTTCGATTCCCAAAAGCACGATCCCGACGCCCAGTAAAATATATTCAATTGGCATAGGCTTTTACCTCCCTTCGTATCGTTATATTATACCAAAAAACTTACCTAACAGGCAAATTTCACTATTCTTTTACAAAAGTCAAACCCCACCGGCGGCGGGGTTTGTTCTTGATGCTGCTATTTGATTGTTCATATTCTTTTCCGCAGCAGCCTATTCCAGCTTAATACCGTCGTCTTCAACTGATACCGACGCCTGTTCGATCGTATTGCGGCGGCGTTTATCAAGATTACGGTATTCTTCCTGCTGCATTTTTTCAGCCTTAATATTCGTCAGAGTCCCCGTATATTTACTGTCGGAGGACGGGGCTTAATTATCTGACGAAGGCTCCGGTTCTGGGCTTTTTTCCTTAATGACAAGCTTCCCGGTGACATTCAGCGCATAACCGTCCTGTGCAGAGAAATATTCCCTGACCTCCATCACTGTTTTCGTCAGTTCCGTAAATTCCAGCTGCAGCAAATCATCTAATGTACACTCCAGCGCATTAGCGGCACGCAGTAAAACACGGAAATTAACTGCGACTCTGCAGCACTCAATATTGCTCAGATGCGTTTGACTGATAACCAAAGCCCGGGCCAGTTCACCCTGGCTGATACCGCGGCATGTCCTGAGCAGCTTGATATTAGCGCCGATTATTTTCAAACAGCGTTCATCGTACATATTGCCCGCCTCACATCTTAATGTAATCAGATCATATTTTTTTAAATTTATCAGCACTTTATCTGCTATTACTTGCAGAACATTTACCAAACAATATTTTCTATAATTTTAGCACTGTTGTAACCCTCCACAAGACATACAAGAACTTTTTTACGACGCCGTCCGGTTCCGTTATTGCTCTTACGTTTTAATAATAGCCAAACTTACCTCTGTCAAATAATACTGCTGCCAGTCCACGCAGCACTTTCACAATACAGTACCGACAGATATGGTATAATGAAAGTCATTTAACAACTCTGATATTTTTTATTCGGCATTTTCGCTTGTCCGGACACAGAAAGGTACAGCTATGCATTATGTGCAAGTAAAAGGTATCCTCTCAGCTAAAAATGGTATGAACCTGTATCGCGGCTGCTCGCACGGCTGCATTTACTGTGATTCACGCAGCAGCTGTTATCAAATGCCGCATGCTTTTGAGGATATAGAAGTTAAACAAAACGCTCTTGTACTGCTGGAAGAAGCCCTGCGGCGCAAACGCAAAAAATGTATGATCGGCACCGGGTCGATGACAGATCCTTATATTCCTCTGGAAACCGAACTCGGCAGCGTGCGGCATGCTATGGAGCTTGTTTATAAATATGGCTGCGGTTTTACAGTGCTGACTAAATCGGACCGGATCCTGAGGGATCTTGATCTGCTTCAAAAAATAAACGCGTCTGCAAAATGCGTAGTACAAATGACTCTGACCACCTACGACGAAGAATTGTGCAAAAAAATAGAGCCGTATGTAAGCACGACCCATGAGCGTTTCGAAGCTTTAAAGCAATTACGTGACGCAGGTATCCCGACTGTAGTCTGGCTTGCTCCCATTCTGCCTTTTATCAACGATACCGAAGCTAATCTCCGCGGTATTTTAGATTACTGTATCGAAGCCGGCGTTTACGGCATTATTTGTTTCGGTATGGGTCTGACGCTGCGCGACGGTAACCGCGAATACTTTTACCAGCAGCTGGACAGACACTTCCCCGGACTGAAAAAACGCTATATCGACACCTACGGAAATCAGTATGTTATCGACAGTCCCAACAGTAAACAGCTGATGCAGCTGCTGCGGCAAAAATGTCATCAGCATGGTATCATTCAGGATAATCAGCAGTTATTTGCCTATCTGAGCACTTTTCCAAGCAATCAGGCAGACCTGCAGCAAAGTTTATTTGAATAAACTTTACTGCAGGCTGGTATAAAAACAATTTGAAGAAAGGTTTTGTATTTTATGAAATCATCTTACTATAAATACTTTGCTGCGCTTTTGTTATTTGGTTCCAACGGCATCGTTGCCAGTAATATCAATCTGCCCAGCTACGAAATCGTTCTGCTGCGTCTATTGCTTGGCAGCCTTTTTCTTATAACTGTTTTTACGGTTTCCAGACAAAGGTTTACTTTTTACCGGAATAAGCACACTTGCCTTTATCTTTTCATTTCGGCGTCAGCTATGGGAGCAAGCTGGATGCTGCTTTACGAAGCCTATCAGCAGGTCGGGATCAGCATAGCATCTTTAGCCTATTACTGCGGTCCGGTAATCGTTATGATTCTTTCACCTTTTCTTTTTCGTGAAACTCTGACCTGGCCTAAAATAGCTGGTTTTTTAACTGTTCTGGCCGGGATGTGCCTAGTGAACTTACAGGCGCTGGACGAAGGTAAAACTATTTGGGGTCTTTTCTGCGGCTTAATGTCTGCGTTTATGTATGCACTGATGGTAACAGCAAATAAAAAAGCCAAACCTGAATCCGGTTTGGAAAATTCTTTGTTGCAACTTGTCATCGGCTCTTTTATCGTCGTCGCATTTGTCAGTATGCAGAAAAACTTTGTTCTGTCACTGACAACGATTGACTGGATACCGGTTTTACTGCTCGGCTTACTTAATACAGGAATCGGCTGTTATTTATATTTTTCTTCTATTACAGACTTGCCAGTCCAGACCGTTGCCATATGCGGTTATCTGGAACCACTGTCTGCAGTTGTTTTTTCTGTACTCTTTTTACATGAAGTCCTGTTGCCTTTACAAATGCTCGGAGCCGTACTTATACTTGGCGGCGCCATATTTGGAGAATGCTTCAATCCTAAAAAACAGCAGTGGCTGCAGTCAAAATAAAGCTCAAAAGCATAATAAAAAAGCAAGCCGCTAGCGGCTTGCTTTTTTATTATCACTATTTAAATCAAATGCTTTACTAAACTAAAAATCACTATTTACATCTTATACTTAAAATCGCAGTGCACCATAACGGCTTTCCAGCTTATGCAGGTGTTCGGTAAGAACTCCCGGCTCAATATAAGCATATTCCAATATCTGCAGTGCATTCGGTGCATAATCCCTGATAGAAGCAAAATAAGGTTCCCATTCGATCGTTCCCAGTCCTACAGGCTGATGGCTGTCTCCGCTGCCATCGTTATCATGCACATGTACAGCCAACAGCTTTTTCTGCAGCCGTTTCACGGTTTCAGGAAGATTCCAGCCATTAACGTGGGCATGTCCCGTATCCAAAAGTGCCAGAGCCTGCGGATAACGTTCAAACAGTGCCAGATATTCTTCAAAATCAAAAAGCAGTGATCCACAGGGACGCAGACCCACATTTTCTATAACAACTTGAACGCCGTAGCTTTGTGCCAGGCTGATCACTTCAGCCAAGCGCTGATAGACCAGTTCTTTAACTGCGGCAACCTCACCATGGTAAATTTCATTGGTATGCACAACTACAAATTCTGCTTTGATCTTTTGTGCATAGGTAAAGGTTTGAGCGTAGGCTTTTAAATAATATTCATCACTGCTGTCTGCCAGATTTACAGCAACACAGGGACCATGGATAGAAAATGTTCTTTTTTCCTTATTATTCTGCGCCAGCGGCAGCAATACCGTATCCCAATAATGGTCGGTCCCGAATTCATAAAAAAATTCGATATTATAGGTCAACGGCAAACCGCTGAGATATTTTTTATTGAAACCGCCAAAAGCCAAATCACTAACTGCCCATTGCATCAGTAAAAACCTCCCCTTTTTCTATATAGCCAATATTCCTGCCGCTTGTCACATCAAACAGACTCACATCGTCCCAGCTGAAACAGATCCCGCTGGAATTTTGTACATCCGCATTGCGGTCACTTACTGTAACGCTGATATTCTCACCACTCTCAAGCTGTAATTCAACAGTACGCTGATTACCTGTATTTTCTACATAAGTTATACTTCCCTGCACAGCAGCGTCCTCGCTTAAACGGCAATGCTCAGGCCTGATACCCAGCAGCAGGTCTCTGCGCTGTCCGATCACCTGACGCCACAGCTCCGGTACCGGCAGTACGGCCTTGCCGATACAAATACAATCACGGTTAAAACGTGCTTTGAGGATATTCATTGACGGGGCGCCAATAAAACCGGCAACAAATGTATTAGCCGGGTGACGGTAGATCGTATCCGGAGCGGCTATCTGCTGCAGTTCGCCATCTTTCAACACAACGATACGATCGGCGACAGTCATTGCCTCTACCTGATCATGCGTTACATAAATCATTGTCGGTTTATAGATCTCATGAATACGTACCAGTTCTGTCCTGGCCTGCTGCCGCAGCTGAGCGTCCAAATTGGACAGCGGTTCATCCAATAAAAAGTAGGGTGATTGCTTTACAAGGGCACGGCATAAGGCCACTCTCTGTTTCTGCCCCCCTGAAAGCTGTTTGGGCTTATAGTTTTCATAGCCTCTTAAATTAAGTATTTCTAAGGCTTCATCGGCTCTTTTTTTGATTTCCGCTTCCGGAAGCTTTTGGATATGCAGGCCAAAGGTGATATTATCCCAGACAGAAAGATGCGGAAACAGCGCATAGCTTTGAAAAACCATGGCAATATTACGTTCACCGGGAGCAATATCATTAACTACTCTGCCTCCCATTTTCAGCTGACCGCTGGTAATATCTTCCAAACCAGCGATCATTCGCAGCGTAGTAGTTTTGCCGCAGCCGGAAGGCCCCAGCAAAATCAGGCGCTCGCCTTCTTTTATTTCCAGATTCAAAGACTTGACGATTTTAGCATCGCCGTAAGATTTACAGACGTTTTCAAATACAATACTGTTCATATATTATCCTTTGACCCCCGATTGCATAAAGGTATTGAGTATAAATTTTTGGCAGACGAGATATAATGCCAGCGGCGGCAGACTGGTCAGAGTAGCGACAGCCATAGCTATCCCCCACTCACTGCCGCCTTCAGCGCTGATAAACATTTGCAGTGCCAGCGGCAGGGTATAGGTTTCTTTGTCCTGCAGCACCAGCAGCGGCCAAAAGTATTCGTTCCATGAGTTGATAAAAAACAGGATACCGACTGCTATTATCGACGGTTTGATCAGCGGCAGCACAACCTTGTGCAATACCTGCAGCGGGCCGGCATTATCTAAAACAGCGGCTTCCAGCAATGGTTTGGGTATGCCGCGCATCGTCTGACGCATCAGGAACACACCCATACCATCAACAAACTGCGGCAGCATAACACCCCAGGGAGTATTCAGCAGGTCCAGCCTGCTCATCAGCAAATAATTCGGCATGATCAGTACCGTTATCGGAATAAAGAAGGTCAGCAGCATGCTGTTAAAAACAGTTTCTTTATATTTAAAGTCATAATAGATAAAGGCAAAAGCTGCCAAAACACTGGTCAGCACTTTGAATACTGTTACGAACGCAGCAATGAAAAATGTATTATAGATATAAGTAAACAGCGGAAAATTGCCTAATACGGTCAGATAGTTATTCAATGTCGGTGGCAGAGGCAATGGATTGAGTGTTGCCTGAAAAATCTGGTCCATATCTTTGAGCGATGTGGAAACCATAAAAACTATCGGCCACAGCTGAATAAATACTGCCACAAGCAAAGGCAGATGCCAGCAAAGATCTTGATGTGTTTTAGTTTTCATAATAAACTTTTTTCTCCAGATATTTATTTTTCAGATACAGGAACGCCATATAACAGAACATGGTGATAATAGCGAAAGCCGCTGATTTACCGGTTTGGAAGAAAATAAAACCATACTGATAGACGATATATACCAAATTGGAACTGCCCTGATCCGGTCCTCCCTGCGTCAGCATATTGACAGGTACCAGTACATACTGCAGACCGAAAACTACAGTGATCGTGAAAACATAAATTGCAGTAGAAGAAGTCATCGGTATGATAATACGTCTAAAGATCGTCCAGTTCGAAGCATTCTCCAGCTTGGCTGCTTCGATCATTTCCCTTGGCACGGCAACCATCGCTGCCAGCATCACGATCAGGTTATAACCAAATACTTTCCAGCCAATGATAGTACCGATAGAAAAAATAACGAGCAGATTTTCCTTAAACCAGCGCGGCGATTCCATATCAAACCACGCAAGCACTATACTGAGCGGTCCGGCCAAAGGATTATAGATCCACAGGAACAGAATGCTTGCCACCGCCAGGGATAAAGTTGCCGGCAGAAACAAAACAGAGCGATAAAACATTTTTCCCCGCTGAAGAAGGTGCCCGAGGATAAACGAATAAAGATACGGCAAGACAAAGTTGAACAGCAGCATAATAAGCACAAAAATTACCGTATTCCCAATGATTTTGTACAGCTCTTTGCTGCCTAAAATATCAATGTAGTTGCTCAGTCCCACATATTTCATCGTCGGGCTGATCATATTCCAGCTGAAGAAGCTAAGATACAGATTCTGCAGCAACGGCCAGTAAAAGAAAATAATAAACAGCAGAGCCGCCGGCAGTAAGAACCAAAACGCAGGCCACTTGGCTTTATTCATAACAACTCTCCTTTGGTAAAAATCAGGATGCCGCAACAAGCAGCATCCTGATTGGTTCAATCGTTTGTATTACAGTAAGTTATTGATCTTTTCTGCAGTTTCGTGCAGCGCTTGGGCGGCAGTTTCTTTGCCGCTCAGTATAATATCGCGTGCGTCAATCAGGAGTTGTTCAGCCTGTAATCCGTTAGCGCCAGGGAAGCTGGCCCATTTTACCAGATTAGGCATCGTAGACAAGGCAACCTGGATATTTTTGTTTTCTTCGATCATTTTTTTGAAACCGTTGGGGTCGTCTGCTACGCCTTTACGCGGAGGTAGATAACCTGTACCGGTGCTCCATTTAGCCAGTGCTTCAGGAGATTCGATATATTTAATGAATTCCCATGCTGCTTTTTGTTTATCGGCATCTTTTGAGAACAGCATTAGGAAGTTACCACCTGCCGGCACTTTCAATTCTTTGCCTTCAAACTGTGGGAAAGGAGCTGCCATAACTTTGAACTTGGCGCTTTTTTCAAAATTGGCACGTTTGCCAATAGTAGTGCAAACCATCCCCAGCTTACCGGACAGATAAGCCTGGAACCCTTCTTCATTAGTAGCATGCAGGCCATTGCCGTCTTTGACCATATCAGCCAACAACTGATACGCTGCTGCTGCTTCGGGAGTATCGAAACCGGCTTTGACTTTGCCGCCTTCATTTTTCAGCATTGAACCGCCGTTAGATTCAATAATGGCCTGCTGAGTCCAGTTATCAGCATATTCCTGCATAAAAAAGCCCATATTACCGGTCTTTTCTTTGATCTGTTTTGCCGCACTCACTACCTCTTTCCAGGTTTTAGGCGGATTATTGGGGTCAAGTCCTGCTGCAGTAAAAATTTCAGGATTATAGAACAGGACCGGCACACTTATAGAATATGGAATACCGATCTGTTTGCCGTCATCAGTCTGAGCCAATGCCAGAACATTAGGCAGATAATTCTCTTTCAAGAAATTTTTGTCTTCAGGAGCCTGCTTTTCGATCATCGGCTGCAGGTCAGTGTATTTAAGATTTTCAGCGGCATAGTTCAAATAAGACCAGCCCATCTGCACAACGTCAGGATTTTTACCGGAAGCGATAGCTGCCTGAAGATTTTGTGTCAACCCTTTATACATATCAGGGTTATATTTTTCGACAACCTGGATATTGGGATGCTTGGCATTAAAATCGGCAACCAGTTCTTTAACCGTTGTACCGCCGAAGCTTTCGGAGGCTACATGCCAATATTCAATCTGCACTTTTTTGTCAACACCGCCTTTAGACTGATTATCACTGCTGCCGCAGCCGGTAAAGACCATCGCACTGGCAGCTGCCAAAAGCAGTGCCGCAAGTTTCTTCTTCATCATCATTTTTACCCTCCACTTTTTAGTTACGAGCTCTGTTATGTATGATAACGAATTTTGATTAAATCTAAACGTTGTTTTTGTTAAAGATTTGTAAAGTTTGTTGCAAAAATATGTTTAGGAAAAATAAAAAAACAGTAAAACTTTATCCAAGTTCCACCGTCCTTTAATTCTTTAAAACTTCAATATATTAAACCCCCGACTGTATAACAGTCGGGGAAATTATATCTTAACTAAAGCATTTCCATGTCAATCAGCCAAATCATCAGTCTAAATACTACTTAGCTCCCGGTCTATTCTTAAAGCAGGAGTACCTGCAATAATAGTAGCGTTTTCTTTTTATCAAAGCCGTGTAAACATGATGAGCTTTATTACAGACGAATTCTTTGCCGCAAACCGGGCAAATCATCACCAGAGAACCGACGATGCTTTTAGCTTTTGTTTCAATTGTGTTCATTGTTTCTTTTTCTTTCATAGCAGATCACCCCAAACTCAGAATATTTTTTGGTCTGAGCTTACTTCAATGGAATTTTCACTTTATCACTCCCTTACAAGGCTTTTGAGCTTTATATTCATCGGGGTACCAATTATTGAGCGCCGTTTTAACGACGTTGTTTTTGCTTATTGCTAAGGACACCCGTCAGTTACACTTTTTTAAAAGTAAACTATCTCTGTCAGATATTTTTTAAACTTCCTCTTATTGCAAAAATTTATAATTTGTAAATTTTAATTCACATTATTGAAAAAAGTTTGTCTTTTTAAATTTTTATTTTTCTTTATAGATATTTTTAGGTATAATAACATATTTGTTTTGAGTATGCAAGATATCTTTATTTACATAATTAATTTCAGATTTAATTTATTGTGATATTTTGCCATTCTTGTTAACTATAAGGAATGTTTGTGATTTATAGATACAAGTGAATAGAATTATTAAAAATACTGTATGTATCGTCATTGTTGCGCTTCTTTAACCTATGAAAATATTAAATTTGAACAACTACAGATAAATAAAAAACACCTGTATTCACAGGTGTTTTTTATTTATTAATTTCCAACTATTTATTCTTGGCCTGCGCAGAAGTAGGCAAACGGACAGTTTTTACAATATTTCGTCTTCACAGTAAATTCACTTTCTCTGCGTTTAGAAAAAATATCCCTGCATAACTCAGCAACTTCCTGCAATCTATCACTGCAATCCTGCAGCTGCCAGCAGGAATTATTTTGTAAAAAGTGCAACTCGGCCAATGTCACCGGACGCTGCCATAATTCTGCAGCTGCCTTTTGATACAGTGCCAACTGATAAATATAACCCGGTGCAGGTTCGCCTGCTTCCGGCGGCACGCCTGTCTTATAGTCAACGATCCTCAGCGTACCGTCACTGTTAAAAACAGTACAGTCAATATAACCGCTGAAAGCAGCAGCAATCCCATATTCCTGCAGCAACGGTAGTTCAAAGCTAATTTCAGCCTTACGTTCAGCATTCTGCAGCTTTTGATAAAGAGGTCCATTAATATACTGCATATATATATCATATGTCCGTGCAGCGCTTCCCTGTACCTTATTTATCTGCAGCGCTGATCTGAAAGCCTGTTCCGGTTCGTAACCGTTCGTCAGTAATTCCAAAGCCTTATGGATCACAGTCCCCTGCAGTGCCGCCGGCAGATGACCGTCTGAATCAGTTACCTTTACAGCTTCATACCCCGGCATCTGCAAAATATATTGATAATAATAACAGCGGGGGCAATCAAGATACGTCTGCAGCGCTGTTGCTGACAAGCTGCGCTGCCACTCCAACCCGTATTCCGGCAGCGGTTTGATCCGCTGCAGCAGTTCATCTGTTACAATAACCTTCTCCAACTCTGCTGCTGCGTTAACAGAAATTTCTTTTTTATCAGCTGCATATTCCTTTAACAGGAAATGATCATATTCCTGTAAAATATTGCGCAGGCTGCTGAACCATGTCTCACTTCTGCTTTTGCTGCTGCTGTCATAAGTCCCTGATAGGATCAGCCTGTCCTGCGCCCTTGTCATTGCAACATATAACTGCCTCTGTTTTTCAGCGCTATCCAACTGCTTTTCTATGTTTTTGATTGCCAGCATGACGCTTGTATCCTGCAATTCACCGCCGATATCAACTTTAATGCCTAAACCTGCGTCTGCATTAAATCTAAGCATATCCGTATCGCCTTTGCCCTTGGCATCAAGCGCGGGTACAAAAACTACAGGGAATTCCAAACCTTTGGATTTATGGATCGTCATAATCGTCACGAAATCGCAGCCAGTCGTATCTGCAGCAGCAGCCTCTCTTGCTCCGGCCTGGCGCAGCTGCTGCAGCCGCAGCAGATATTCTGCCAGCGTCCCATGTTTTTCTATGGTATAGGCCTCAGCCAAAGCAATCATTTTTTTTATATTAGCAAGCTTTTCCAGGCCAAATTCCTGCGCTGTCAGAAGCGGTTCCAGTTGCAAGACGTCAACAATAGTATGCAGCAATTCCGGCAATGGCATCGTCTCCGCATATTGCCGCAGCTGCCGAAGTTTCTCCGCAGCAGTCAATAGATGGCAACGCTTCTGATAATCGATCAACGGCCATGCATCCTTCTGCAGCAGCTGCCATAAGGTAACTGTCTGCTCCTTCTGCTTGTTCAGCTCCAGAAAAAGTGCTGTCAAGCTTTCATCATCAACAGCAAAATATGGCGACCTCAGCACACCAGCAAGCTCCAGACTGCGGCTGCTGTCTTCCAAAAATACCAGTAAATTGATCAAATCAATGATTTCCCGTCGTTCATAAAAACCTTTACCATCAACGATAGTATAAGGTATACCCGCCTGCTGCAGAGCAGAGGCAAAACTTTTAGCCGATGTTAATGCACCGAGTAGTATTACCATATCTTTGTAGGATATTTGTTCTTCGGTATGCAGCTGCAGTATCCGTTCTGCTATAACTGCTGCCTCCGCTTCCCTGCGGATGGCTTTGCTTTCTTTATCGTATGCGATTACCAGCATTTCCGGCAAAATATCAGTCGCACGATTGGCATTCAACGCTTCAAAATAAACGTCCTGCTGTCTGTCTTCACCTAATAATGCCGCAAAGGCCAAATTGCATAAATCAAGCACTTTATCAACTGTACGGAAGTTATCATCTAAAACGATATTACTGCCGCCAGCAGCTTCTATATCGCGCCTGACACGGGCAAATACACTTACGTCAGCGCCGCGGAAACGATAAATTGATTGCTTGGCATCACCTACTACGAACAGCTTATGTCCCAGCAGCCTGTCTTTATCACCGCCGCACAGCAAATAAACAAGTTCTCTTTGGCGTTCGTTAGTATCCTGAAATTCGTCGACCATAATATACTGATAGCGGCTGCTGTTTTTACTGCAAACCTGGCGGTTATTTTTTAAAAGCTCCAAGGCCCTGCTTTCCAAGTCGTCGAAGCCCAGCATATTATTAAGCTCCTGCTGTTCACGCAGATAAGCACTGCAATTCACCAGAGCCTGCTGCCAGCAGGGTATCAATTTCAGTGCAGCTGCGTCTGCCGCCAGCAAATGCAGCTGCTGCAGAATTTCTTTAGCCGCTTTGACCACTGCTTTATCACTGCTTGTTGCAGCTAGAGTACCCACATAGCTGTCTAAAAGCGTCATATTTTCAGGCTTGCTGCTGTCTGCTGCCGCCTTTAAAAGTTCCGGAAGGTGTTCGCGCAGTAATTCCAGCTTTTGCCTATGAGCTGAGGCTTTCACCTTCATTTTGTCTTCTGCCAGTTCCAATAGCAGCTCCTGCAGTTGCACCTGTAATACGTTTTTCTCGTTCATCTTTGCCTGATATGGCTGTAACAAATCACCAAAGTTCAAAATCGCATCCATTTTAGGTATGGCAAGCAATAGCTGTTTTACAACATCAGCTGCGGTATATTCATCAGCCAGACGTAAAATATCACTGTCACCGCGGCGCAGTCCCTGTTTTACAAACTGCTGCACAGTGCGCAGTAAAAATTCATCCATTTCTACTTCTTCAGCTACCTGAAAAGCAGGATCAAGACCTGCTTCCACGGGATTTTCTTTCAACAGACTGTTACAAAAACCATGTATAGTATTGATACGCGCCTGTTCCAGCAGTTCCAGCTGCTGCTGCCAGAAAGATGCATGCAAAGCATCCTCCTGCTCCAATTCCGCCAAACGTCTGCGAACCCTTTCTTTCATTTCACCCGCGGCTTTGCGCGTAAAGGTAATAGCCAGAATATCGGCAGCACTTACCTGTTTGCCGCCCTGCCTGAGGCTCTGTCGAAGAATGTTGACAAAACGTTCTACGAGAACACGTGTTTTACCACTGCCGGCGCCGGCAGACACAGATACATTTCTATCCAGCGTCTCTATCGCTTCCTGCTGGGCTTTAGTAAAATCAAACATTTTCTTCACCGCCTTCTGCTGCCAGTTCGCCGTAGGCCCGGCAAATATCCTTCCCAGGACAATACTCAGGGCAGTTTTTACGCGGCGCCGGCGGGAAATTCCCCTGCCGCAAGGTATTGATATATCCTCTGACAGTCGTACGGCAAAAATCTGCAAAAGCCAGCCATTGATCTTCTGCATCACTGAACGGTTTATTATTTGTTGTAAAAGGCGTTTTTCCTAAAGTCTGCATGGCAAAACCGCCTTTGCGTTTCGCTTCCTTTAGTGAATAGTAACCGCCGCCAAGCACTTTACTCTGAGGCTCTAAGGCTGCAAGCGCCATAAGATATACCGGAATCTGCAAATCCAGTCCTTCTGTCAGCTCACTGCCCGACGGAGTTTGGCTGCGTTTATAATCCGTAACAAAAATACCATTACCGTCACTGTCGATACGGTCGATACGTCCGTTCAAATAAATTTTTCCGCCGTTGACCTCCAGCACCAACGGAGCACTGCCGTTACGCCCAAAATCCCATTCTATTTTTACCGGTACAAAAGGTTCCCATTTTTTCTGGTATACAAGCTCCCGCTGCAGCCAGCGGCGCAGCAGCAAATTCAGCTTCCGACGCTGCGAAGGCCAGAAATCTGTAACGGCAATCTTTTTCCCAGTAATATATTCATCACAAACTGACGTCATAATGTCATCAAGCTGACTTATAAGCTCAGTCGGCGGATATTTGGTAAGCTTTTCGTGCAAATGTCCCGCCATAAATCGTGCTAAAACATCATGCAGCAGGCTGCCTTCAACAGCAGGCTCCACCGTTTCTGTAAGTTCTTCATATTGCTGCTGTTTCCAGACATAGCTTAGTAAAAACCTGTATGGGCATTGAGCATAGGTTTCTAAATGCGACGCACTGAATAAACCGCCAACAGCTTCATTAATAGCCCGCTGCAGCTGTACGTCTTCAAAAACTCCCTTATAAACACTATCGCCTTGCTCACGAATTCTTTCGATACTGCTGCGCAGTGTCCAATCTGCTCCCAACCGCTCCAACAACCAATTATGGCAGGTATCTTTTTGGGTAATCCCCAGCAGCAGCTCCTGCTCAGACAAAGCCTCCTGCCAGCCTATACGTCCAGCTCTGCTTCTGGTTATACACCCGGCTGCATATAATCGTTCCACATCTTCAATATATGCGGAAGCGCCAGCTGTATCGTCGCTGTACCAGCTCAAAGTCAGAGTTTCTGTTGCCATTGCTGCCACTGCGGCAAAAAAGAATTTATCCTCAGCATAAGCACACGCAGTATTATCTAATTCCACACCAACACCGCTCAATTCGGCCCGTTCTCTGTCATTGTAGATCCAGTTTTCATTTTTACTGCGCGGAAACTCACCTTCGCGCAGTCCCATAATGTAAACATGCTTGAACAGCAGCCCCTGCAGATTAGCAGCTTCTCCGAATAAAATACCTTCACTGTCGGCCGCTGTTAAAATGATTTGCCGTTCGGAACAGGCAGAAATCAGCAGCTGGCTGTATTCCTCCGCTTTTAAAGGCACACTTTCCAAACCGCCATTCTGATAATCTTCACTCAGTGTATCCAAAACTTCGGATAATTGCCGTACTGTCTCTACTATATTTTTAACCTCAAGCAGATCTGCCCTGCCATTTTTATAATTTTCGCCAGCCTTAACAGGCAGCGCCAAAGCTTCTAATATTGTTTTAAATGTTTCTCCATAAGCAGCCGCCGTATCTCGCCGCTGCACCTTGTCCAGCAGCAACTCAAGTTCGCCTAAATCAGCTGACCACTGCTTATTTTCATTGGCATCAGCCTTATCACGAACTGCCTTACGCAGTTGCCGCAGATCATTATATAAATATTCCTGTTTCAATCTGTTGAGCTGCTCTCCGTCAAAGCTATAGACCAGCTTTACAACGCCGCATTTTAACAGACGCCAGTAAGCAGCGATAGCTTCACTGCCGCCGGCAGCTACGTTCAAAAGTAAACGTAAAAATTCACAGACAGGCTGAGCACTCAAAGAAGCGATCTTAGGTAAAGTAACAGGTATACCATATTCATCACAAACAGCTCTGATACCGCTGTAAGTCTTAAAATCACGTACAGCAACCAAAAAATCATTATAAGCGGCGCCATGCTGCAGCTTAGCTTTTATAGAACGCAGCACTGCCCGCAGTTCACCTTCACTATCTCCTGATTCAATAAAATTTATACTGTCAGCAACAGCCAGCGTCTGGTAGCTTCCAGCACCTAACTTAGCCGTTAAGTGCTGCAGATCAGGCTTTCGTACTGAACCTTCCATATGCAGATCATGCAGCTGAGCAAAACCGCTTAAATAACCGAAACTCCGCTCTACAGCAGCAAATATTTCCGGTCGTTTGGGCTCGTACATCAAACCGATACTGATCTGACAATGCCGTGACAAAGATTTTATAAGCAAACGCTGCAAAGCATCAAAATGATAAAATTCGCTGAAATATAACTGCTGCCAAGGCAGCTTGGCATGCGGTCTTTCTAAAACCGCTATTGCTAACCGGTATAAACCCTCTACATCATACCAGTTTTTTTGTTTTAGCTTATTGCGATAAAGGTTATAAAGTGCCGCTACTTCACGGTCCTTCATCACATAGGCAGGATTGCGCTGTTCCCATTCCAGCAGCGCCGTAGTAATTTCTTCCTGTGTCGACCCACTGCGTGAAAGCTGACCCAAAAGCCCGGTAACAGCTTTAACGAAACCTTCTTTATCTGCCAGTTTACTAAAATAGTCCAGGCCCTGCAATTTAGCCAGCTGGTGCAGCAAATCACCCACAAGCAGTTCCTGTGTCCTCCGGGAAATCATTTCTAATTTCACTTCCGGAGGCAAATCCAGCAGCTGCCTGTTTAATGCTACGATACGGTTGGGCAGATATTCAAAATTAACTGCCTGCGCCCTGCCTGACCGGCGGGCATGATTCACAAGCAATCTGCTTGGAAGCACCAGCAACGCTTCATCATAGCTATATTTGTTTTCTGCCTCTGCCGAAAAAAAATCCCTGGCCGTAGCACCTAACGGTACTGTATATAAATCGATCATTTTTCTTCTCCGCTCAATAAAATTATATATTTATTGTACCACAAAACAGCAGTTTCCAGTATTAAGCACAGACAAAAAGCAACAGCTGCCAGAGCCGTTGCTTTTAAACACCTAACTTATTTTCATTTACTGTTTTTCCAGACAGAGGGAGCGTAAATTTATAGTGAAATTTATGCATGCCTTGCCGTTCATAGAAACAATGCGCCTTTTCCCGCAGCATATTACTGCTTAGTTCAAACTGAATACAACCATTGTCCCGGGCCAGCTTCTCCGCATAAGCAAAAAACTGCTGCCCTAAGTTCCTGCCGCGATGGGATCGCTCCACATCAAATTCTAAAATCTCTGCTATTTTTGCGGCATGATGCAGCTGTCCTTCTACGCGCAAATGTAAAAATGCAACGGTTCTGCCCTCAATTTCACCAATCATGAGAAAATGTTCCGGCAGCTTCAATAAACTGCCGAAGATATTTTCAAATTCCAGCAGCGGCAAATCCTGCTCCTCTAATTCACAAATCAGAGCGTACACAGCTCTTACATCCTGTAATTCAGCCTTTCTTATCAGCACCCGCATCACTTCCATCATAAAATTCTTTTTGCAGCAACGCCGCAAAATCTTCAGCCGGCTGCGGTTTACCAAAATAATACCCCTGAATATAATCACAGCCAACACTTTTCAAAAATTCAAACTGCGCTGCAGTCTCTACTCCTTCGGCAGTCACTTCTATTTGCAGAGAATGAGCCAGATAAATGATATTTGAAATGATTTTTTCACTGCGGTCATCCCCAATATCGTCGACAAAGCTTTTGTCCAGCTTCAAAACGTCGATAGCTACATTTTTAAGCATCATCATCGAAGAATAACCGGTTCCAAAATCATCCATCAAGACTTTGATGCCAACTTTATGCAATGCTTCGATAACATTATTCATAATACTGATATTTTCAAAAAAGGCACTTTCCGTCAGCTCCAGCTTTATATAAGCAGCAGACAAACCGCTTCCATTCAAAACACCGATATATTCGTCAACAATATGCGGATCATACAGGCACATCCGCGACATATTGACTGATATTGGCACAGGTATAAGCCCCTGTTTAAGCCAACGCATCTGCTGGCGACAGACGAGTTCGAACATATAACGGTCAACCTTATTGATAAATCCATTACGTTCAAAAAGCGGCACAAATTGATAGGGCGGAACAATAATACCGTCACTTCTGCGCCAGCGTACTAAAGCTTCTGCACCGATAAGTTTCTGCTCTTTGGTACTGTACTTGGGCTGATAGTAAGCAATAAATTCGCCTTCAGCCAAAGCTTTTTCCATCTGACTTTCAATTTCTTTTTCGTGCAACAGCTTATCACGTACGGCTCCGTCATAAAAAGCCCAGGCTGTGTCACCTTTATTTTTTATTGTCTGCCGGGCAATATAAGCTCTGTCTGCCATACTGACGATATCATCAGTTTCACCGTCAACCTCGTATATACCCATAGAAAGGGATAGTTTATAGACCTGTCCGCTTTTTGTAATATAGTTATTCAAATGCAGACATAAATCATTGATACGCCAAAGCAGTTCTTCTCTCGTATCAAATCGCAGCAAAAAAATAAATGTATCGGCAACACCATGCGCTAATATTTCGCCTTCATTCAGGCTTGCTTTTACTTCCTGCCAAATATAACGCAAAAGGTCATTGCCTTCTCCATAGCCAAACATATCGTTGAAATATTTAAAACCGTCGATATCCATACTTACGATTGCTGTCTTTTTATCTGTTTCAGGTAACAACAGTTCTGCTTCTTTAAAAAACTTGGCAAAAGAATAACCACCAGTAACTTCATCAACATAAGCAATATCCATCAGTTCCTTTTGATTGCGGGTATGGATACGCATAATGTGCCAGATAAACAATAAAAAAATCGCAATCAACAAAATACCCAGTAAATAAGTTTTATTCAGCACCATATTGATTTTATCTTCGATAACACTGGCTGGAGTTACCGTCAGCAGCATCCAGTTATTAACACCTATCGGTGAACAGTACATATATTTCTGACTGCCGTTATAAAATTCAATATAACCGCCTTTTTTACTGTTGATCATCTGCCAGAGTTTTTCAGCACTGTCTTTATTATTTACCGGATCTGCCGTCAGCAGGGCCGCATAAACATTTTTAAAGTTTTTAAAGCTTTCTGAATGCTGCGAATCTACTACAACATCACCATTTTCCTGTACCACATAAGAATATCCAGCACCGCCAAAAAACGATACTTCAATAGTTTTTCTAAATGTATCCAGGCTGTAAGTAGCGAACAAAACTCCAATCCTCTTATCGCTTCCATCTTCAAAAATCGGTACCGCATAAACTGCGATCCTGCCGCCATCCGTATAATCATCCAGATTACGTGAAACAGCCGTGTGCCCGAGAATCGCCTTACTAAAATACTCTCGCTCTGAGATATTCAATTCAATACCATCTGTTGTATAAGCACGTCCATCCGTCAATGCTACGCCAATTCGTTTAAAACTGTTGCGCTCAGCGGCTTCCTCCAAATAAGCGGCGGCCGCCTGCGGCTCATTTACAAAAATCCGACTGACATCGTGCGAAAGTTCAGCTAAAAGATTTTGTTTATTTTTGATTTCATTATGCAGCATCAAAGCTCCCTGATTAGAAAGTTCTTTCAGTGAGTTGATATTTTCTTCTTTGTAACTCTCTTCGATACTTCTGCTATAGGAAAAAACAGCCGTCAGCAAAATTATAATGGCAATCAGACCCAGCAAAAGCGTGCCATAAAGTTTTTTATATTTGCCCATCGCTGTCTTCCTCCGATTTCTGAAGCATTTTTTGTCAGATTATTTTAATAGTTTGTCCGTTTTCCGGCTCTTCCAAATATATCTCGCCAATATGCAGCTTGCCGTTTACTATATCAAAAGCATCTGTTTTGATTGTCCCCATCTTGGTTTCAATGACAACATTTTTAAATTCCAGATGTTTATTTTGATTGGAAAACTCGCCGCTGATACTGTCAAAAGGAATAATATAGTACGATCCTTTTCCTGATTTAAAGCTGCCATAGGTCAACGCAGTTTTAGGATCTCCCTTGGATCGAATCTTAAAATCCAGTTCGACCTTGCATTTTATTTTACCGTTACGTGCGGCAATGCTTCCCAACAATTCGTGTCCCAGCGCGTCAATATTGTAATATTTTGTATCCAGATGATAATCTCCGAAAGCTTCAACTGTGCCTCCAAAAACATTTCCTTTTACATTAGTAAATTTCAGCAGAGCATCTTCGTAATGCAAATCGCCTCTGACCTTAGAAAAATGCAGTCCGGGAATATTCAGTTCTTTAAAATCCAAATGACCATCTATAACAGGATTCGGAAGTTCTCCAGTAACTGAAGCGGTAATAGAAACCGTATCTTTGATATCCGCTATTCCCAACGAAGCAGGCAGAATATTATAAAGCTCCAAATGCAGGTCGTAATGAGGAATCTGCTGCGCTAAATTGATGTTTCCTTTTATTTCCACCCCATCGCCAACCATAGTGCCGCCAAATTTTCCAGTCACAAAATCAATCGTAAGCTTTTTCTGCGTATCAATATCAATTATTGCATTAACTTCATTCAGCACAAAATAACGGTTACGATAACCGGCAGTTAAGGTACAGTTATTAAAAGCAACACGCATTTTCAGCCGCTTATTTTCTAAATCCAGATTCAATTCATGCCTGTCTCCAGGATGTCTTTCCTGTACTATGATCTTTTCCTGCGCTATATGTTCAAGTTCAGCTGCTGTTTCGTTTCCTGACAAAACAGCTTCCTTTTGTTCAGCCCGATCAATAACTCTTTTGGCCTGTGCCTGCTCAAAAATATCCAACTGCATCTTTCTGTTGAATCTTACGGCAAACAAAGCGTTGTCCAATTCCAGTTCCTTAATAGTAGATGTACTGATACTTCTGGTAATAATATCCCATGGCCGCACCTTGAAACGTCCCTGCGGCACATGTACGATAGGCTGACCGTCAATATCAAGCCAGACAAGATTCTGAAACTCTACCCGCCCCCAAATGTCGGCATCAATACTGCCAAGCGTCACCGAGCCTTTGAGCACTTTTTGAGCAGACATAGTTTTATTAAAAATAAGCATAGCCTGATCACTGGCTATTTTACACAAAGTAAAATAAGTAACTGTCACAAGCGCCCACAGTCCCAAAGCGATATAAATATATTTCTTTTTTATCTGCATATTATCACTATCCTTTGAGCGGACTGTTTCAGCTACGCTTAAATACTCTGTGTTTTCGTCATAATCTTCAAAATTTCCTGATCAGTAGTAGCCATTCCCTCTTTAGCCAGCTGCCCCACATTTTTTATAGTGTTCTCAACACCTTTGCTGACGATACCATCGCCTCCGTAAAATTGCTGCCCTTCTTTATACATATGATAACCTAATATACCTGCATCGATAGCCGTAGCTATTTTAGCAGCGCACGAAGCTTTAGCTCCGTCGCAGATAATACCGGAAGTTATTGCCAGAGAATTGACGATCGTGTGAGAAACTTCATCAACACCGCCTCCATACAGATACGCAATACCGGCACCACTGGCACAGCCGGCACTGACTGCACCGCAGTAAGCCGACAGCCTGCCGATACCTGACTTCAAATGGATCGTGATCAGATTAGATACCAGCAAGGCCCTATAACGTTTCTCGTCAGAAACACCCAACTCCTTAGCATACTCTATAACTGGTATGGAGGCAGTAATCCCCTGATTACCGCTGCCGGAATTGATCACGACTGGCATCTCACAGCCGTTCATTCTGGCGTCAGAACCGGCAGCTGCTTTGGCTTTAGCTCTTATTTTTACGTCATCCGTTCCATAAGTCTTTAAAAGGACCTTACCGATATTAGCTCCATAATCGCCAGCCAAGCCTTCCTCTGAAATATTAACATTAAATTCGATCTGAAGATCAAGAATATCCTTAACATCTTCTATTCTTGCAGTATCAGCAAATTCAATAATCTCCTGTACATTCATAAATCCACGATCTGTAAAGCCCAAACTGTCTTCGACTGCAATATCTTTCTGCAGCACATATTTATCATCTTCTCTTATTTCCACTATATTTGTATGAAACTCACAGATGCGTACATAAGCAGAATGGCCATTACCATAAACAGTGATCATTATATCAAAGATTTTTTTACTATCAGAAAAATTAACTGTTATTGGTGTGCTTTCTAAAAATTTATGAATTACGGCAACTGCTTCTGTACTCACTTCCGAAATAACTTTAAGCTCCTTCGCGGCATCTCCTGCCACAATACCTGCTGCCGCTGCCACTTCAATACCGCGCAGTCCCCCTGTATTCGGTACAATAACACTTTTTACATTCTTGATGATATTACCGCTGACCTCAATTTCTACACGTTCAGGCAAACAGCCTAAATGCTCTCTGGCAATAGCTCCGGCATAAGCAATAGCAATAGGCTCAGTACACCCCATCGCCGGAATCAATTCCTCTTTCAGCACATTGATATAATCCTGGTATTTTTGCCTTGTTATCATCTGCTTACCCCTCTGTATTTATGATTTATTCTTAATTATTCTATACATCTGACCTGTGACTCTTTATAAAATCATAATAAAAGTCCCTAAAAGTAATAAGGACAGAACCGATAATTGTTTTTACAGTAAATTGTTCATGTAAAAATACCGCTGCCATCACCAAAGTGATGACTATACTGAATTTATCCACCGGAACTACTTTCGAAGCAGCGCCAAGCTACAGCGCTTTAAAATAACATAACTCTAAAAGCAATGTGAAACGATGGTTCTAATCCATTAGTTCAGTCTTCGACCAATCTTTCAATTTCTTTCTCAAGCAATAAAAATGCTTTGGAAACTACATAACCATCAGCAATCGCATGATTCATTCTCACCGTCACAGGCATCAGCAATCTGCCATTTTCACTGTGATATTTTCCCCAGTTTATAATCGGAGGGAAATGTAGATGTCCATCAGGCAGTTCTACATGCAGTGCTTCATATGACAACCAGGGAATATAGGAAGCATCAAAATAGTTTAATTTACTGCCGTCCAGACCATAACTGCGGGTCTGTTTAGCCTTTTCCATATCAGCGCAGCATCTGTCATAAAAAGCCTGGTAATCTTCGCTGAACTCTGTATAAACTACTGTAAAAGTCTCCGTATCCTCGTGGAAAACATAATGCGAAGTGTTGATTTTATCAAATACGACTAACTTATCTTCCTGATACAAATACCGCATTTTGTAGTCATCTCTGGTATTCAGCGCCTTGGTCAGGACATACAGAAAATTGATATAAAATTTAGTTCCAGTTTGTTTTGAATATGCAACAAGTTCACTAACATCGATCTTGGATGTAATCATAACCGAACATTTACAGTCCATCGTAAAATGCCTGTAAATATCCTTACGATAATACTTTTCCATATCTAAAACTTTATAATCCATAATTACCACCTTTTACACAACACAAATCAACTTTGGCCGTTTAACAAGTTTGCATAAATTAAATATTCAAATAATTCCAAAGAATCTTTTTTCCAATTTATTGTTGACATCGCAATTGCCAAAACGCCACAGCGCTTGCAGCAGCTACATTAAGTGAGTCCACATTGTGCTCCATAGGGATCTTCACAACATAATCGCACGCATCAATCGCAGCCTGAGATAAGCCGTAGCCCTCTGTACCAAAAACCAAAGCCAGCCTGCCCTCTGCCATCAGCGCCTGATCATCTATACTGACAGCATGCTCACACAAAGCCATTGCAGCTGTTTTAAAGCCCCATTCTCCCAGCTCTTTGACATTGTTTTCTATATAAGTCCAAGGTATCTGAAATACCGTTCCCATACTGACACGTACTGCTTTTCTGCATAAAGGATCACAGCAGGAGCGCATCACAAGTACCGCATCAACACCTAACGCCGCTGCCGATCGGAATATTCCTCCTATGTTGGCTGCATCCGTGATATTATCCAATACCGCCACCCGCCTGGCTTGAAAACATATCTGCTGTAATGAAGGCAGCCTGGGCCTACGCATAGCACACAGGATACCGCGGGTCAGCTTATATCCTGTCAGTCCAGCCAGCACATCCCTGTCCCCGGTATAGACTGTAACATCCTCATACCGAGCAAGAATATTTTGGGCCTGTCCCGTGATATGTCTGCGCTCCATCAACAAGGAAATCGGCTCACAGCCAGCAGCAAGCGCCAACTCTATGACTTTGCCGCTTTCAGCGATAAAGATGCCCTTTTCCGGTTCCAGCTTATGGCGCAGCTGCTTTTCAGTCAATTTTGTGAATACTTCCAGTTCAGGAGCAGAAATGTCATTTATTTCTATAATATTTGCCATTATGCCACTCTTTCTTAGAAAAGCATCTCTCCCGGGTTATAGCCGCTTGGCAGCTCTTCTTCAACTAAAAAATTAAATTCTTCATCACGCAGGACCGGCAAAAATACGGCATAGGGGATCTCTAAAAATTCAGACGTATAACTGCTGGCCCCGAACCATTTACCCTCTTTGGCACCTAAATTCAAATCTCTGGCAAACTTGGTATCATTAGAGCAATCATGTACAACCAAATTCCATTTCTCTTTTGCTGCGGCTGCCATAAATCTGAGTGTCAGTTCGCGACTCCAGATTGGTGATATATATCCATGGCGGGCAATATACATTTTTTCACCCCAATAATTCTCAATATTATTGGGATTCAAATGCAGCTCCGCACAATTAATAAAATCTAATCCCGTGTCCAAAACAGCCTGTTTTTTCAAAAAGAATTTTTCAAAAAACTCATTGGTCATAGGCGTTTCAATGCCGACTTTTTTGATATACTTTTTTGCTATGCCAATATTTTCAATGACCTTATCAGCACAACCGGAAGCTCCTAAATTAAATCTAAGCTCATTCAGGCCAGCCTCCCCCAATGCTTTAAGCGTTGTTTCCGTAGCCAGAGTGCCGTTAGTATATAGATGCTGATAAATACCAGCCTTGTTAAATTTTTGAATAATATTATAATATTTCTCGATTTCCATAAAAGGTTCTAAATATACATAGGCAACCCCTGTAGGTTTTTTATGGATTTCCAACAACAGATCAATGTCATTTTCATAAAACTTGGTCCCGCCAATGACCCAAATCCCCTCGCCTACCGGTTCAATAGCATCCAGCTCGCCATAATTATAGCAAAACCTGCACTGCAGATTGCATTTATTGGTTTTTCTGATAGCTGTCAGCCCGCTGCCCAACAGACATGAACGGCACCCATCAGGAAATTTTTCATCTGGTCCCACAAAAAGTGTTCTGTCCTTTAATGTTTTCAAACCGGGAATTTGTTCCATAAGCTCTTCGTTTCTTTTTATAACAACTGCCTCAATCTGTGCGAATGTGGCATAAACAATTTCCTGCTGTTTAACCAGAAGCTGTTCCCCTGCAGGCAATTGTGCAAAAAATTCAAACCATGACAAAGCATCCTTCTTAGAAATCTTCATATCTGTTACTGCTCCTTGTCTACAATACAATCTACTTAATCAATCCATTGCTCTCCGCTCTGCGTAAATTGCAGTGCCTGGCAACCGGGCTCCATAATTTTATTTTTTACTATTGTCATCAATACAACAGTCTCTACATGGCTTGAGAGGATAGAATGAATGTCATTTGATTATGTCCGTTCTCGGAAACATATCTACTGCGTTTTTTACACTATCGGTAGACGGAAACATATCCATAGGCTTCGCTGTTTTTTGAAAAACTGAGGTATGCTGTTAATTTTCAGTACCCAATACTGTAAATAACGTTACTCTCCTATTCACTAATGTAATTCAACAATCTTTCTAAAATGTCATGTGTAACTTTTAAGTTGTATTGTTCAATAAGGTGACTTTGCAAATCCATAACTAATAGCAAAGAATTTTTATAGGCTTCAAATAATTCTACCTTATCTAATCGAGCAGTGGTCTTTGCAAATTTTTTATAATTTTCAAGGCTAATTTCTTTTTCAAGGTTTTTACTCATGTTTAGCCAATTATCAGCATTTTTTTCTGCCATACGTATAAGTTGTAGTGTATTTTTTTGAAGTTGTGATAAGAGTTCTAATGAACGAGCATATTCTCCTCTTTTTAGAACGTTGATTCCCATCAACCATAGATTAGAGAAATTACACAACAAAAAATTAGCATTTTCTTCAGTAAGTCTATTTGGTCTTGCACCACTTATCTCTGATAAATAATTTTCTAATTGCCCTGTTTCATCGTAAATAAGCATAGCCTTCGTATCAGGAATATAACCTGAATCTTTAAACGAGGGGATTATGTTCATATCTTTTTCAGAAAGGAAATGAAATTCCCCACGTATAAGATTATCAAAAATAACTACCTCTGTTCCGTACTCATTTTTATAAAGCATCAAGTACGGAGCTACGTCAAACAACCAGTTGGATGAATCAAAGTTCGAGGTTATACTATCTTTCAAAAATATATAGAACTCTATATCAGAGTATTGGTCACCTTCTCCTTTGGTAAACGATCCATACATCATACAAGCTGTAATTCGTTCATCTGACTCAGTAAGATTCTTAACGTTTGCAATTAATTCTTTTTGTTTTAACATTTCTTCACCCTTTCATGTAAATATCTTTTAGTTATTGTGGCAACTCAAAATCTCTACAAACCTAAATTAATATTTTTCGTACAAATATTATTGCAAAAAGCATCATCATGCTCCACAAACAATAGTGTAGGACAATATTCCAAAATCATTTTTTCAATTTGGATACGTGAAAAAATATCAATATAGTTCAATGGCTCATCCCATATATACAAATGTGCACTTTCACAAAGGCTTTTAGCAATTAGTACTTTCTTTTTCTGACCAGCACTAAAATCCACCATGTTCTTATCAAACTGCTCTCTATTAAAATCCAGTTTACGAAGAATCGTTTTAAATAGAGTTTCATCGATCTTATTATTATAGGCAAATTCAGATAGATTACCTTTTAAATATGAAGTATCTTGCGAAATATAAGAAATTTTTAGTCCACTTGCTAGCATAAAATTTCCGGTAAATTTAATATCATCTCCATTAATCAATTTTAGGATACTAGACTTACCACTCCCATTTTTTCCGATAATGGCAACTCTATCACCAATATTGACTCTGAAATTAAGATTACTGCATACTTCTTTATCTCCATAAGACAATGATAAATCATTCGCTTCTATTAAGCACTCTTTGTGAGATTCAAGTGGTGAAATTTTTAAGTCATCATATTGTTCAATGTTGTGGAGCAGTTCTGATTTTTGTAAAACGGCTTCCTGATGTCTTGACTCAATATTTTTGGCACGTTTCATCGCTTTTGCAGCCTTATGTCCAACATAACCCTTATCCAGTTTTGAACCAGAATTTGTTGTTCCATATTTACTTTTTTCTACTTTATTTGACCAGTTTGAACTACGTTTTGCTGCATAAGACAACCTTCCTATTTCTTTAAGGAGTTTCTTGTTTTCTGCCAGTTCAAAATTATCTTGTAACGTTTTGTTCTCCCACCAAGAAGTAAAATTTCCCTTTTGGATTTCGATATTCGTTTTATTGATAGATAGTATATGGTCAACACATTGATCAAGTAAGCTTCTATCATGAGATACCAAAATAAACCCCTTCTTGCGTTTCAAATAGTTTTGCACTACATTACGTGCATCGATGTCAAGATGGTTTGTAGGTTCATCAATAAGCAGGAAACAACTCGCTGTAAGGAATAAAGCTGCAAGAAGGACCTTTGTTTGCTCACCATTTGACAATGTATTAAACGGACGATATAAAGCATCTTCTTGAACATCAAGCAATGATATTTCACGAAAAATCTCCCAATCCATACATTCCGTACAAATACTCTTCATTACTTCAATTGTATATAGACTCTTATCTTCCACATCATAAGGAAAATACTCAAACTTAACTGTAGAACTTATATTGCCGGAATACGCATATTTGCCAAGCAGTAAATTTAAGAAAGTAGTTTTACCGCGTCCGTTTCTTCCAATAAAACCGAGTTTCCAATCTGTATCTATCTGAAAACTTACATTTTCAAAAATATTGTCATAACTTCCTTCATATGAAAAAGTTAGATTTGAAACATTTATTAAGGACATATATTTCTTCCTCCTTTACATTATAAAAATTTTATAAGCAAAGTCGGTTTTCGGCATTAATTACTCTATAATGTTATCCAACTCTGCAAGGATTTTGTCATGAATGACATAGTATCATTGTCTATCACGTTTATCTTCCTTTCTTTTACAAATATTAAAAGCCGCAAGAAAGTAAATTCTTACGGCTCAAAAACAAATACTATTATTACCTTTTGTTATACATAACATAAGGTTACTGTAATGTATTATTGAGTGTAGAATACTTAACTTTCTTGCAATTTGCATAACAAAACAAACGGTTCTATAGCAGTTTCTTTAAATATCTTATTATGCATCATATAATTAGCAAGAAAAGTTATACATTCTTCCACCTCCAAGTCGTTTTATTATATCATATTATCTTTAAAAATCCAATATAATTCTTCTGTTCTCTTTCTAAAGATTACCCTTCTACATCAATCTCGACTCCTGATTTGAATTCAACAGCGAACTTATCATGAAATACCGTAACTTTTTCTATAAGCCTCCTTACTAACTGCTCATCATATTCCTCTAACTCACAGGATTGTTCATTAAAGAAATCAGTCATTTCAGCGATTCGTTGCCTTTTTCCTTCACGCTCTGCATTTTCAACAAGTGCATTTTGCTTCAATTCTCGAAGGTGGTAGATTTCATCAGCCACATCTTCATAGTCATTCTTGGATTTTGCTTGGATAAGAAGCTGTTGTTGTAATTCTTCCAATTTGCTATCAATATCATTGGTGGCATTATCATTTTCTTCATTAAGTATAGTAGCTATGTTTTTCTGCAACGCCTGGAGGAAGGGTTCTTTGTTAGCCAAAAGTTCGTTAATAGCCTTGACCACTGCTGTCTGCAATGTTTCCTCGTTTATGGTAGTGGCAGTACATTCAGATCCTTTTTCCTCCAAACGGCTGACGCATCTCCAAACAATAGACTTGTAACCTCGGTTATTCCAGTGTACCCGGCGGTAAATATCACCGCACTGTCCACAGTAAACAATACTCGATAAAGCATACTTACTACTATAGACCCGCTTTTTACCGTCCTTGCCCCCGCGAAGATTTGCTCTTCGAACCATCTCTTCTTGAACCTGCATAAAAAGCTCACGTGGAATGATAGCTTCATGGCTGTTCTCCACATAATACTGCGGAACGATTCCGTTATTCTTCACTCGCTTTTTTGTGAGGAAATCCACCGTATAGGTCTTTTGCAACAGGGCATCTCCAATATACTTTTCGTTTTGCAGGATTTTCTTGACAGTTTCCGGCCGCCAATGCGGCTTATTCGCAGCGGTCAGAATACTATCTGCTTTAAGACTTCTGCAAATTTGGAGCAAGCTTGCACCTTCCAGGTACTCGCGGTAGATGCGTTTGACCACTTCAGCTTCGACAGGTTCAATGATGAGATGACCGTCCTCGTCCTTGGTATACCCAAGGAATCTATTGTGGTTGACCTGAACCTCACCGTTTTGGTAGCGGTATTGCAAGCCTAATTTAACATTCTGCGATAAGGATTGGCTTTCCTGCTGTGCGAGTGATGCCATAATGGTAAGCAAAACCTCGCCTTTGGAGTCCATCGTGTTTATGTTTTCTTTTTCAAAGAATACGGGGATATTCTTTTCCTTCAATTCTCTGATGTATTTCAAGCAGTCCAATGTATTTCTGGCAAATCGGCTGATGGACTTGGTAACAATCAGGTCGATATTCCCTGCCATGCACTCACCAATCATGCGGTTGAACTCTTCACGCTTTTTGGTGTTCGTGCCGGATATGCCGTCATCGGCAAATATCCCTGCAAACTCCCACTCGCTATTTTGCTTGATGAAGGCGGTATAATGCTCCACCTGTGCCTCATAGCTTGTAGCTTGTTCATCACTGTCCGTAGACACACGGCAGTAAGCAGCAACCCTTAACTTAGGTCTTTCTTCTGCTTGTACGGTGTTTCCTAGCCTGCGTCTGGCAGGAATAACCATAACATTCTTAGCTGTTGTCATTTATAAAATCCTCCCTTTCAATCAAACTATAGGCATATTCAGCCTGTTTAAATGGGTCTTCATATATTTTTTTTACCTTTGGACGATAAAACTGAGTCGAGCATTCCGGTTTTGGTGGTTCTTTTAGTTCACGAATACGCCCCAGACATCTTGCTCGTTCCATCCTCTTTTCTTCTACCGCATCGAAAGTTTCCTGATCGATGATGGCAGGGTAAAAGGCATCCCCATGGTAGTGACGGTTGCGAAGTAGTTGTCCAACCCTGCTGTGGAGCATCTTCAGACCGTTCTTGGCAGCAACAGCCGCCAGTGACATTCCACTTAAGTAATCCGAAAAAATCATCCGCACCTTCGCAGCCTGTTCTTCATCAATTACTGCCTTGCCATCAACAATGCTATATCCATAGGGTATATGCGTCATTTATTTCACCAGCCTTTCTTTCAAATTCAGTCCGCACTTTAATTCGAACATAACCTCAGCCCTGGAAACCACTGTCACCCTATCCACATAGGCAAGGAATAATTCCTCCGTAAATTCTGTAACCATGTTGTTTTTTGCGGTAAACTGCATCAGTAGTTTCAGTTCTTCCACCTTGCTGTATTCACCGCTCATGGAATACAATAGCCCTTCTTTTTTCTTACTTAGCATTTCTGCTTCAGTATTCAGTTCATTGCTGACCTTATGAAAAAGGGCCGGTGACAGCTTAACGCTTGTCATAAGGTCCGTCAGGACTTGTTTCTGCTCTACATTTTTTTCAATTTGATTTTCAAGCTCACTAATCTGCTGAAGTCTTTCGCTGTCGCTAGTGGTTATCAAATCGTTCAACAGAGGCTTAAGCACTACCTTGTGCGAGAACACCAGCTTGTTCATCATCGTGAGGAATGCCGCCTTTAAAGCATCGTCCGTGATGTATTTCATGGAGCAGGCATCCACCGAATCGATATGCCGACCGCAACACCAGGCTACATAAGCACCACTTGGCTTGTAATGCATCCTACGCTTAAAGGTGCTACCGCACTCTCCGCACTTGATTCTGCCTGAGAAGCCGTAGCGATTATTGTACTTAGCAGTGTCCTCACCATTACCTTTTTCTTTGCCACGCTGCCTTAACAGTTCATTTACCTTATCAAAATCCTCGTGGCTTATAATCGGCTCATGATGGTTTTCACAAAAGTACTGATCATATTCACCGTTGTTTCTATGGCGGTTAAAACTGCTATCCGTATAAGTCTTTTGAAAAATAACATCACCCGTATATTTTTCATTTTTCAAAATGAATTTAATTGTCCCCGGATGCCATTTTTTACCTTGTATTGGTGGAAGCCCCTCTGAATTGAGTTCCCTAGCAATCATATGGGTACCTTTACCTGCAAGGGCATCAGCAAAGATGCGTTTAACCACCACCGCCTGCTCAGGCACAACCACCAGCTCTCCATCCACATTGTCATAACCGTAAGGAGGGCAGGCAATAATGAAGGTGCCGTTCTTAAAACGCCGCTGAATACTCCACTTGGCATTTTGCGAAATGGATACCGACTCGCTTTCAGCCATACTGCTTAGAATGGAAAGCATCAATTCACTTTCCATTGATGCTGTATTGATATTCTCTTTTTCAAAGAACACTGGAATATCCAGCTCCAGTAGTTTTCGCACCATTGTTAGGCAATCTGCTGTATTTCTCGCAAATCGGCTGATGGACTTGGTAACGATGTAATCAATCTTCCCTCTCCCACAGTCCTTCAGCATGGATAGCAGGCCTTCACGCTTTGAGGTCTTGGTACCGCTGATTCCTTCGTCATAATACAAACCGGCAAATTCCCATTCTGGATTTGCCCTTATATAGGTTTCGTAATGTGCCTTTTGTGTTTCCAAGCTGATGAGCTGGTCATCGCTTGAACTAGACACTCGGCAATAGGCTGCAACTCGGATTTTCTTTGCAGGTCCTACGCTTTCAATTTCTTCTATTTTTGTTATCGTTTTCATCAACTCACCCCACTTCCGCTTGGTCACATATTACCTCTAAGCCCCAGTATTATCAACGGTTTCAGGGCATTATCGCAGCTAATTTCGGAGAAAATGTTTCCTTATTTTTAGCCATAATTTTATTTAATTCCACGTCTGAAATCATGCCCTTTTCAAACAGTTTTTTTGTCATCTGCTGGGCAAGCATATAGCTATACTCCTTCTGCATTTCTTCCTCTGTGTATTCATGTTTCTTCGGGGCGGCATTCGATTGTTCCGGTGTCAGTTTTGTTACCTGCATGGCAGTTCCTCCTATCTGAAGGATGGATTTATTTCCTTCTGACTACAGCAGGAAATAACAATCCCTATACTCCTTCTAACAATAAGCGAAAAAAAACAGGCAATCGAACCCCTAAAAAAAACAAAAAAAAATAAGCCTACCAAGAAAGCAATCTTGATAGGCTTATTCCTTAATGTAGCTGAATATTCCCTGACTATTACCACCATCACATAATTTACATTTAACAAGATGATAATTTTAGTATAACCTAACACACTATTTCCAAGCATCTGGTACTTTATAGGTTGTCATCATTGCATTAAACTTTTTATAAAATTCATATCCTTCCTCAGTTAAATGCACCTTCTCTGAAATTTTCAGCTTTTCATACATCTCAAAATATTTCTCAGCGTATTCTTCTTTATGTTTTTGATAATATTTGTCACAAAGTGTTCTTACATCATCATATTCTTTATCATTAAGCATACCATAGCATGGATAATGATTAGGATAAAGTTTACTTGAAGTTAACATTTCAAAAAATATTTCAAACTCATCCAAAAGCCATTCTACGGCTATTTCCTTCTCTCCTTCTAATACAGTTTCATCCTCAATAAAAAGCCCTTCATCTGCCATCTTATCATATTCCGCTTGTGAAATTGTTTCATCGGTTACCCATCCGTGTGGTGGACTATCAATTTTTATACAAAACTTTACCTTTTCCTTGTTTTCAATAAATTTTATTATAAAATCAATGCCTTCCATCGAAAAGGAAGAATCTTCACCCTTTTTCAAAGAATTGTACATTCTAATCATCCCTGGCAGAGGATCTCCCAATGATTCATCACAAGAAACTACCATATATTTATGCCCAACCTGAACCTTCAAAAAGAGCCAACCATATTGAATTCCCGCAAAGTAAAAAGAAAACATAGTAAATCCCCCTTTCACATAAATCATTTTTTAATCGTGATGGGCTATACCCCTTCATATCATATTATTCAAACTCTTTAAGAAATTATCATTGTCCGACTGCCTTCGTTTTGAAGCTCCTTTTACTCTACCACCTGCCATACGCACTTTTTTATGCTCATACCTTACGGTAAGCAAAGCCTCAATGTTTTCATTTGTGTATTCTAGACCATCCTGCCTTAAAACTCTTGCTTTCTTTGCTAGGCACATTGCGGCAAGTCCGTAGTCCTGGGTTATAGTAATATCCCCTGGTTTAACTAGATCAACCAAGGTAAAGTCTACGCTATCCGCACCTTTGGAAACAGTTATGGTTTTTATCCCCTCACGCTCTATCTGGTGGGAAGTATCACATAAAATTATGACTTCTATATTTTTAGCCTTACAAACTGCAAGTACTTCATCAACTACCGGACAGCCATCTGCGTCAATTAATACCTTCATATTATCTCCTAATAATTTATGCTTATCATTATATCATTTTCGCATCCAGGCATAAAGCAGTATAGCACTTACCCCATAAGCAATATTACGCTGCTTCTTAATTACCCTCAGTTTTTTCTTCTCCTCGGCTGCGTATGTTGCTAAAGATTTGTTGGCATTCTGCAATAATTCGGTCTGAGCCTGAGAGGTTTGTTTCAATTTCAACAACTCTACTTTCAGCAGATTGGATTCGTTCCTGGCTTTTATCAATTCGGTCTTGGATAGCGTCAGTTCGCTTTTCAGTTCCTTCAATTCCGTCTGTGACTTCTCGTTGATATTTTTCAACTGAATCAAGTTGCTCTCTAGCTGATTCAATTCGGAGGCTGTTATCGGGTACTGTACTTCTGCTGCATAGGTAGTATACGGTAGCCATAAGTATAAGGCAAATAACAGCACCAATAGCCACATATTTCTTTTTACCATTTAGCATTTCACCACCCCACTTAAAATACGGTTTTCTAAAAGTGTAATTTTCATTTTCTTAAAATTTCACAGGTCAAATCATACCAACCCTTAAAATTAAAGTGCTTAGGAAGGCTTGTAGAAAGCCGTTTTCTACTCATTATTAAAGATTTTTCTTCCACCAAGCTGCTTTACCTCGAATTACCTCTCCGCCAGGTTTTAACTCCTCCGTAAGCGGTGTATCCGGCAAATACCACAAGTCCCAACGTTCACAAGTTGTAGAAGGTCCGTAATTATCTTCTTCTGCTGCTTCACAGTGAGTTTTTACATGGTCATAATCAATAGACAGGGCAAGCTCCTCGCATAAAACTGCAACAACCTGTGCCACACCATCAATCTGGTCTTGCGTAGGAGGATACGCACCAAAATCCGTATTATACCCACTATTGGCCTGTGCCTTATAGCACCCTGCCATGCATATGCCGATTGCTCTGCTATTTCTATTCCAAGTGTGAGCTAACACCTCTGTCAAATCTTCAGTGCTGACATAAATACTGCCGTCTGCGTCTACATTGATGTGGTAATCATCAAAAAACTGATGATAGCGCCCAGCCGTCCAATGAACGTAAATCTTATTAGTATAACCCTTGGCAGCTTTAGCCATATCTCTCAATTCATCTAAGTTTACCTTTCTCATGCGTTTTATCCTCCTCAAATTTATCCGGTATGCCGTTATTGTCCATATCAATAAAACAGCCTGCTATGAAGGTCATAAAACCTATCATGGCAGGCCCAATCATTTCTTTAATTACAGCAAGTAGGTCACTCATCACGATTTGCCCGTTATAGCCTTGATATAGCCAAGCTGAATAATAAGTAACTACCAAAAGTACTACCAACATAAAGTAACCTACGATTACCATTTTTATTGGTTTTTTCATTCCATTAAGTTTCTTTTTTAGTGTGTCTATTGTTTTACCAAAAATAAGCTTTACATTATCAAACAATGTCATACCTCCCTATGTACAGACATATTTGGCAGTTTCATTGCCTTTTGATAAATTTCTGAAATACTGCCGTTGCCGCCAAGCTCGTGGTAAGCCTGATACATATCCGTCAAACTCTCTAGGTTATACAACGCTATATAGCCTTGGGTTTCAGCTTTATAACACAGACTTATAATCTCTGTTCGTAAAAGGCTACGGATTGCCACATCTATAGCTTTATTTTTACTCTCTCTTTCACTTTGGTGTTTCTTATAATCCTTATAAAGCCTATACCCGAATTCTAAAAAACCGCACTGCAAAAGCAGCACGGCCAAATTCACCCAATTTTTAGTTATCACTTCCATTGCTAATGCCCCCTTAAAAGCCTATCTACACTAACTGTTCTGCCTGTATACTTAACAAGGGCTACTTCTGCTTGCTATAATCATCAGCTCATCCTCGGCTTTACAACTCTATACCAAGCAGCGCCGCCGTTGCCTGTCCTGTGCTGTCACCAGTCATAGTAGCCTCTTATTGGAAAAATTTCTTCCAGTTTTTCTTTACCGTCTTCCTCATTAACAGCAAGAAGTTTTGATTTTATATCTTCGTACCAAACATAAGCATCCATCTGACTTCTACGAACAGTATCATACACTTTTTGCATACTGGCATAATTTAGCACGACAAGGTCTTTTTTCTCTTTGTTTAACCAAACCTTATAGCCTGTTTCTCCATTTTGCGCGACCATTAGCGGCGAATATGCCGCCATAAAATTGGTAATATCATCACCGCCGCAGTCAAAGCCGTATGTAATTCCATCAATTTCAACCCAGCGAACTTCATCACGACGCTTTGCGAATTCCGCACCAGCGGCAGTAAGATACCGCTGACGTGCATACTCTAATGGCTCAAAATCTGTATAATCGCCCCACAAGGCACACCATGGATACAATTTCCGCTCGTTCTCAGCACTGATGTGGTCCGTATTTATAATATTTATGATTTGATTTTTATCGTCTACAACACAAATCATCCGCTCACCCCCAGCGCTTTTACGAATATAAATCCAACGCCTCCGCTCGCACCTGCGTAGCCCATACTGCCGCTACCAGTGCCGCCAGAACCGCCGCTAACATTATAAGTCCCTGAGTTTGACACAGTGTTAGCAACGATAATGATAGCACCACCCCCACCACCGCCGCCACCGCCGCCGTAGTGTCCTTTTGCTTTTTCCCCGTTGTATCCTTTGGCTTCGATAGTTCCCGTTATCACGGCTTCCGCTGCAACGACAGTAATACTGCCACCACCTTTCCCGCCGGCTCCACCATCACCAGTATCGCCACCGGCTCCACCACCGCCGCCGGCTCCGAAATAAACCACGTCTTGACCTGGATCGCGAGTGCCTACCACCGCACCCGCGGCACCGCCCCAGCGGCTGTTTCCATTGCCGCCCGCCCCGCTTGCGGCGCTTATCCCTTGGTGTCCGGGTTCTCCGCGTTCACTCGGGGAGCCACTGGCTCCACCACCGCCGCCGTTGCTAACGCCAACGGTTTCTCTCATAACACCCTTGTGGATAAATGCTCCTTGACATTTTATGCGGACAAAGCCTGATACCCCTACAGTGACCTTTGCCGGGATATGTACGCTTTTATAATTTTTAACCCCACTTATCGTTATATCGGTCGTCGGCGCAAAGTCCCCATCGCTGCCATCGCCGCGATCTAGCCACCACGCCGGATAACGATTAGAACTTACGCCCGCCAGCGTACCTGTTGCGGTATAAATAACTTCAACTATTTTACCTGCGTCAGCTGACGCAAAAAGAATCTTTCCGGTATTCCAACTTGGATCGCCATCTGCTCCCGTGCTATAGTCCGGCCAAAAATCACCGGTGGCAGGACTTGCGGCAACTTCCGCAAATGTAGAACCGTAGGTTATTGTGTTGCCATTGATTGCAGTAATTTCTTTAACAGTAATTGTAGACGGACTGTTTTTTTGCGGCACCTCATTTAACCTTACAATATAAGGACTTCCTCCCGGCACAATATGTCTTTCTGTTGTTAAAACTGCTGTGCTTATATCACTATAAGGGTTATGCCTATAATCACTTGGGTATGCCATATAATCATCCTCCAATCTTTAATTGCTTAGTGCTGGCTTGCTGCAGGAGCTCTGCCAGTTTAGCGTTACGGTCTAAATCAGCAAAATATCTGTCTATGCTAAAAGGCTGCTCGCCAAGCTCTACATCCAGCTTTATACCGTCTTTTCCCGAGATATTGTACTTCAATTTTATTATCGGATAATCATAGCGAAATCCATCTAAATCGGTTATAGCAGCCTGTCCTTGCGTAGATAATTTGCGCACAAAAAAAGAACCATCAGGTTTGGGATATTCCAACACTATGTTAGATATCTTAACCGCCTTGATAGGTTCTTTATAACGATTAATTTGATTCAATCCCCACCTCTGCGCATCACTGACTGCATAGGCGCTAGGCAAAGACCATACTGCTTCTTGCACACCATACTTTAACTGGCTTTCTAGATTTTCAACACTACAAAGCCATTGCTCTCCTTGCTCATCAACATTACCGCCTTTGATATAAGCTTTATTAACGATTTTTTCAACATCCCAGCTAGGTTGATATTTACCGACATGTTTGCCTACCCAGAAGCGCGCTTGCTCGTTGATTTCATTTATCCGCGGTTTAAAATACAGTTCCCGCAATTCATCAACTCCGTACACATAATCAATCGCAAAATCAGACAACTGTTTTAAAGCTTCTTTCGCCGTTACGCCATCAAATTCTATTTTGCTGATTGTGTACGCAGTATTAACTATTTTATTGCCGTTAAAGGTTAAACCTACCTGTCGTTCTATTTTTCTAGCAATATCAGCAACGATTGCCGACACCTCCATGTTTTCATAGGTCGCAAAAATAAAGACTTTATCCAACAAATTATAAAATCCATGCCCGGTAAATTTATAATTATCGTCCGTTGAACCTATTATTGGTCTCGTAATAACATAGCCGCTCCACCAAGGTTTTATATCATTAAACAAATGAATATCAATGCGCTGACGATAGTCAAGCTCACTATTAGTCGGCATTTTGCGAAATATTATTTCTACCTTGCCGCACCCTGTTTCGACAAGTTCAAAGCTTAGTTTTTCAATGCTGTTGAATTCTGATCCTGCTCCGAAAACCGCAGTCTTTGTTCCGGCTGAATTATAAGCAATAACTGTATAAATCCCTGGCAAATAATTGATTTTATCATCAGGCAAATCACCGCCGCCACTATCAATTACAACAGAACCAGCATACCTATATTTACCATAATGGTATAAACCATAACGCAAATTACTCATATAAACCACCTCGCAGTGTATGCAATATTAACTTTACAGGCGGCTCCCGTATATTCATAAATATTTTCTCCAGGAAAGGCATGTAAAAAAATACCGTTAAACGTATTTAAGCTATTGCCTGTGTCTCTGCGTACAGTGCCGGTTTCTCCGTTTACAACGGATATAGCCGGTGCCGTCAAAAGTGTGTCTTTTAATATAAACCTTTGTCCGCTTGTGACATGTAAAATTGCAATATCCGGAGTAGTGCTACCCTCTGGCGGTACGAAAGTAAAAATCAATGGCACATCTACAGATGAAGGATTCTCAATAATAATTTTAGTTTCATTTTGCTCGGATATAAAATTCGTGGTAATCACTGTTTGAGTAATGTCATATCTAAATGGATCTGCTAAAAGCAAACTAACCGTAATATTACTCCAACGCTGTTTAAAGCCGTTCTCATACTCGTGGGTAATTTTGCTGATGCTTGCAACATTAAAACACCTGTCAGATCGGCCGCAATAAAGCTTATAATCTGTTTGAGCAAAATATCTGTAGGCGCGGTTTAAAAGCTCATCGTGACTAAATTCATCTTTGCTTTTTAAAGAAAACTTCACCTTTATCGTATGACCTTTAACCATGCCGTCCCCCACTACATCTCCGCCATGTGAAAAGGCTCTATCCCCAATTTTATTATTAAAATCATAGCTACCTGCATCCGACAAAGACCACTCTGCCGGAAGGACATATTCATAACCATCCTTTAAAATTTTTAAATTGTCCTCGGTTCTTTCTCTTTCAGGAAAATTCACATTAAACACCTCTTAAGCCGACAGCTACTATATTACTTAGCCCCTCAAACAAGTCATTTACGTCTGCGGCATCGTTAATATCTCCATAAATATTTTGAGTAACCGTTGCGTTTCTATTTGCACCGGCTTCTACAATACCCTCTGCAATGTTATTAAACACCGCTTTATTTAAGGGCAGTGCTACCTCGTTATCTATGCCCTCACCAATAATACCTAAAGCAGGACCTGTAAAATAACCACCCTTAGCATAGCCTTGTACTGATATGGCATTAGCACTGCTTTTAGTCCCCGTACCTATTGAGGATACTGCTAAAAGAGATGCACCTAAGGCCGCTGCCGTAGTAAGAGAGGCTGTAACCATTCCCAAGGCGCGGGCTGCAGAGCCCGGATGCACCGTTTCATAGGCTACAGCCACAGGTGCCCAAGCAGATAGCTCTGCCGCAGATTGCGCCACACTTGTTGCCGCCTCTTTCTTTTGAATGTTCTGCCCCATAACATGGGATAAAATCATACCCGCTGCCTGCTTTGCAAAATATTGTGCTATTACTTTAAGCATACTCTTACCTAAATCAGCAAAAGCATCCTTAGCACTTTTAGCATTGGTAAGAATGTTCGTAAATGCATCCTCCAGACCTGTTAAAGCCGTACCATACAAATCTGTTACCATTTGAGATATAGTGGCATGAGCATCTAAAAAAGCCTGCTGATAAGTATCCATCATGGTCTTTTGAGCCTCCATGTCATTTAAGCGCATGGCAGCTTCTTCTGTTAATACCTCTTTAAGCCTTGCCAGGTCATTAGTTCTGTAGGCTTCATCAATATTAGCTTGAATATCCTTGCATTGAGCATGATACTCCGCCTTGGTATCTTCATAAGCTTTATCTTCAGCCAGCTTGTCTTTAAGCATTTGCTTATGAAAGTCTAGCTCCCCCGATTCACTTTGTTCGAAGGCAATACTGCGCTCTTTTAAGGCCTGAAGGAATACCTCCTTCTCATTATCTGTTAAGCCAATGAAAGTATTAGAAAGATTGGTCCAGCGTTCTTCAATACCATCTAATGTCTTTTCATGCTCAAGCTTCATTTTGACAAGTTCTGCAGCAGCGGCATCTGCATTTAAAACACTGCCTGCCGCTTTTGATGCAAAGGAGGCCGCACTTATACTGCTTCTTATATCCTGAATTTTCTTTGCTTCTTCCTGCAAAGCCGTTATCCGTTTTTGAGCATACAACTCTACTAGCCGCTGTTTATCTCTTTCGTAGTTTTCATTAGCAGTTTTTGATTTTTCAAGCTCAGCACTTTCTTCTTGATACCAGCGCTCTACAAGCTGTGACTTGGTATTAAATGTGCGCACCCATTCTTCTTCAATAGACTTAGAGGTGTTGGCAGCTTGAGTGGCAGTATTACCTATACTACCACTGCCCCCTTTACCGCCACCGCTCGGTACCGCTCCGCCACTGCTGCCTTTAAAATTACTAAAATCAGGCTTCTTCAATTCTTTTTTAGGGGCAGAATCACTATTTGCACCATCTTCAGAATTCCCTTCGCCTACGTTATTTAAAGCCGCATTAGTTTCAAAGATTTTTGAAATCAGACCGGATAACCAGCCAGTTGCACTGTTTACAAAATTAGAAATGGTGGAAAGTCCGCTTGATGCCCAAGCCGGCAAAACACTATCTGCCATTCCGCCTAAAGCCGAGGCAACTGCCTCTAAAGCAGAACCTACTCCATTAACCATCCATTCAAAGACACTGCATATGCCTTCAATCGCAGTCGCAACCATTGTTAAAAGATAAGCTGCACCTGTGATAAGGTTGCCAAAATATTGAAGTATTCCTGTTACTACAACAGCTACCACAGTACCAAAAGCTACAAACAGCGGTCTTAAAGCTGTAAGCACTGATGAAAATAGATTGCCTAGGGCCGAGAAGGCAGACTGCAAGGCACTTCCTGCTTGGAACAAGACTTCTGTCTTTACCCCCATCAATTGAAACACGTCTGCTACACTTACCCCATTAGCCCATAGTGTATAAAGAACAGCTCCAATAGCAGTAATAACCGCTATAAAAGGTGCTGCCGTTGCTACTGCCGCTCCAATTGCGGTAATAAATGGTGCTGCCATAGCGAGTGCTGCAATCCCTGCTGCATACATGGCAGGAATAGCAATTCCGGTTAAAGCTGTGCCAAAGGCAATAATGGCAAGCTGAACCTCAGGCGGTATGCAGCTTAGAATTGCTTCGCGAATACCGCCCTCCTGCAATACGGCAGCAAAATTACTAAGCCACTCACCAATAGAACTAAACAGCTCCGGCAAGTTCAAGGCCTCTGCAATAGCCAGACCTGTTTGAGAGGCAAGCTGTCCTAAGCCGTCCATAAGATTAGACCATGTACCAATAATCGTGCCGCTTTGCTGCTCCATCATGCCGCCATAGCGATTTTCCATACCGCCTACCAAAGCGTCTAATGCCATTTGGCTATCTACCATGCGTTTTGTTACCATATCTTGAGCCGTTGCAACATCAGTACCTAACTTATCTGCTAAAAGCTGCCAAGCAGGAATACCAAGCTCTGTAATCTGCATGATTTCCTGGCTGGCTAATTTACCCTTAGCTGCAATCTGCCCTAGGGCAATAGTCAAACGGTTTACACCATCTTGTCCTGCCCCAACGCCTGCCGCTGCATCACCAACAGCGGTAAGCGTAGGAATAATCTGCTCAGCCGTAAAGCCAAAAGCTAAAAACTTTTGGCTGGCTTTAGTTACATCATTAAATTCAAAAGGGGTATTAGCTGCAAAACCCTGCAGTTCTTTTACAAAAGCTGTAGCCTTTTCTGCACTGCCCAGCATATTAGTCATTGCGACCTGCACATTTTGCAGTTCGCCACCGGCTTTTACTGCATAAATGCCTAAAGCCCCTAAGGCTGCACCAAAGCCTTCCAGTACATTTACTGCTTTACCCGATAAATTTAATCCCTCAGAACCGAAGGCGGTCTTAAGCTGTCTTTTGGTAGCAGCTATTTCTTTTCTTAAGTCCGAGGAATCTGCTCCAATTTTTACTAATAATTCTGCTACGGTTGACACTTTGCCGCCTCCTTTCTTTGGGAATAAAATTCTTTGAAAAATTCTTTGCGTTCCACTTCTTTAGCACCGGTTGTTTTCTTAGGCAAGAACGGTTTCATCAGCTTCTCCGGTGTAATGCCCTTTACCTGAGTAGCCATTAAGTTAGCCGTAAAGTATGAAGCGATCCACAATACATTTAGTTTTCGTCTTTCATAGCCTGCAGCCAGTTTAGTAAGTTCAAAAGGGGTAAGAGCATAAAACTCATTTGGCTTTAAGGCAAGGGGGCCATAGGCTATACCCTCAGCCCATTCCAGCCAATCAAAAAAGGAAGGAGCTATTTGCCCTTCCTTTAGTTTTTTCTTTCTTTTTCCAATTCTTCACTTACGTTTTCAGTCAATTCCTCCGGAAATAGTTTGTAATACACTGCTTTTCCTAAAATACCGGAACCTGCAATACACTTAACTACCGGAATTTGAATGTCAGTTTCTAGGTCTATACCCTCATCCACCAATTCTTGAAGTTTATTAGCATACCACTGCGGTGTGCGCATTTTATGATGGCGAAGTGCCACACTTAAAATAATGGTAAGCATACCAAGGTCTAAGCTTTGGTTTTTAATAATATCTCCGGCCGGCTTTCCGGTCATTCGTTCAATATCTATTAATCGACCAATGTTCAAAAACATATACTCATTTTCTCCAAAAAGTGAAAATTCTATCTTACGCATCACCGCTACCTCCTGTAGTTAAATCAGATAAAGGCCCTGCCCCCGACAAGCTGCCCTTTAAAGTTGCCACATCATCATGTGGGGTAGATAAACTGCATTCGGTAAGTGCTGCCCACCCGGTAAGATAGCTTTTGTCCGGATATTCAAATTTAACGTGTACCTGTTTATTGTTCAAAAATGCTGCTTCTAAAAACTTGGCTCCGGTATCTCCTGCCAAATACACACTTTCTAAATCAATAGACCAGCTTCTTAGTCCGGGCAGGGTTGCTTTCCAACCGCCGCTTGTTTTATCCGAGGCGTCAATTTCATCTGCCTTACGAGATAAATCACCGCTTCTTTGACCGCCCACCAAACTCCATGTAGGATTTGCTTCTGTTGCTCCTGTGTTCACATATAAAAGATAGTCTTTACCCGCCGTTGCCTTACTGGTGCTGGCAGGCTCTGCAAATACTGTATATGCCATTAACTTTCACTCCTTTGTAAATTTTGGATAAGCATTACAAGGCTTATCACTCCGTTATAACCGGTTTCCTCTTCCGGATAAGCTTCAAAAAAATCCACTTGTTGGCGAATTGCCAGGAACTCATCCTCAATTAAATCTATCTGCTTTGTTTGCAATAGTACTATTACCCTGTTAGCAATACTGTTTATTTCAAATTTGCCCTTATAGGTTGACCAAATGTTAATTTGAACTGTGACCTCCACCATATCCTCATACTTTGTTCCGGCTTCTTTGCAATTAAAGGCTCCTATAGTCATAAAGGGCGGCCTTGCCGTTTCCGGCACATAATCATAAACAGGCACCACTTCATTAGCTGTTAAATAGCTAATGAGAGCCTTTTGCAGAGCATTTAAGGGTATACGTTTCATTTATTCAACACCTTCTTCATATTAGAAACAAGCTTAGGCTCCTCTTCTTCAAAGGCAGGTTTAATAAATGGTCTTCCTTTTCTCGCAGGGATTTTAGCCGATTTTCTAAGTACTAACTCGCCGCCTGCTGAAATGGGTAAAGCTTTTTTATTCTTAGCCTTAACGATATGTGCCTTAGCTCCAAACTCTACAATATGAGCATAGGAGGTTTTAGCTTTTACCAAGCCCTCCGGTTTTCTTCTGTCAAAGCCTGTTTTAATAGATTTTTTTAGCTTACCGCTACGCTGTGCTGCTTTTTGTTTAGCACCTCTAGCAATATTTTTAGTACTATCCTGCAGCACATTTTCAATAGCCAGGCGTGTTTTACCATCCCAGGCAGATATATCTGATAAAGCCTTAGTTAAATCATTACTTGTTACTTTTGCATAAAATTTCATCATACACCTTTTTCATATTCTGCAATCTCAATGTAGGTGCTATCTTTATAAAACCTTGTTACAGAAACAATTTCATACTCCTTGCCCTGCCACATAAGATGCCAACCTTTTTCCATATGGGTATAGGTTCTGGTCTTTAAAGTGACATTATTTATGGCATTCGGTGTATCAAAAGCCTGTTTCTCACTGTATCTGGAATCTTTTACCTCAGCCCATAGTGTGATTGCCTTTTCATAATTTGTAATGTAACCTCCATAACCATCATTAGTAAGTATTGGTCTTAAAATTTTTATCCTGTGATTCAATTTACCTATCTGCACTAAAAGCCGTCCTTTCTGTCACCAAAAAGCAGCGAACGCAAAGTCAGCATTAGCTGCTTATAATCCGCTTCTTCCCTGTGTTCATAAAAGTAGGCGACAGTATACATGATAGCTATTTTGCCGGTTTTAGCCTGTTTTAAGTTTTCTTCGTCTGCTCGAATTATATCTCGGCACAGTTTTTCAGCAGATTCCAAAAGCTGTAGAATAAGCGTATCTTCATATTCTGAATCCACCCTAAGATATAATTTCATTTCCTCTAAACTTACCAGCATTTTACTCACCACCTACTTTTACACTTTTTTATGCATTTAGTTTCAAGATTTGCACCGCTTCAGGCAGCACCAGCTTGCCATCTACACGTTCTTTTACGACATAACCAATCATGCCATTCCCGGCATAAAGTTCTCTTAGCTCCTGCATGGAACGAGTGCCACGGTCACCAATATTGTAATAGCTGTAGTCACCAAAAGAGATGGCAGTTGCCGGTGCGTAAGCAGAAGTGAAAACATCATACCCCAAGATTTTATCCGGCTCACCGGCTTGATATGAAGGCTGCCACATATATGCTCCGTTGTTATCTTTTAATTTTCGCAGTGCCAATAAGGTTTGATCATTTAAGATGAATTTTGCACTCTTACGATAAGGACGTTTTAAGGCATAGATTAAATCCAGCATATCATCAGCCTTAATAGCCGCAGTTAATGTATTAGCTACCGTAGCTCCCCCGGTTTCAGCAAACAAACCCAACGGTTTACCGCTACCGTTTCCATTTAAGAAGGCATCTTCTTCAGCATTAGCCATTGCTTTACCAAATTCGGTAATAATGTAATTTTCAAGGTTAAAGGCATTGTCATATAGAAGTTCTTCCGTAATTTTAATAGCCACATGAAGCTTATGTGCATCAAGCAAGGTTTGAGCGAATTTGGCATCACTGAACACCAAAGCTTCTCCTTCTTCAATCCAGGCAGCCGCAGGCTTAGTTGCCGCAATATTAATCTTATGTTCGCCGGAGGTGGTAATAGTGGTAGCAAGGCCGCGCATGATATTATCTTCTTTCAAGGTATCAATAATACGCTTGTCATATTCCTCCGGCACTAAATAACCACCATCTGCATCTACACCTTCTTGCAGAAGATTGGTAACCAGTTTAAAATTACTGCGCATTGCTTTTAACAAATCTTTGGCATAGCCACTTCTAGCACGTGCAGGTTTCATTTTATCTATTATTTCTTCAGAAAGAGTGTTGGCACCGGGTTTATTGGTGAACGGCTGATTCACCGCTTTAGAAAGCTCTTTATCAATAGCCTCCTGTTTTTCCAAACGCTGTACTTCTTTACCTAAGGCATCAATGTCTGCCATCATGGCATTATAGGTGTTTTCATCCGCAGCAGAAAGTGTACCCTTTTCACCGCGATGGCTTTCTAAAAAGGACTTGGTATCCTCCCAGGCTTTTGCTCTTTTTTCACGTAATTCGTTAATAGTCATAATTTAAAATCCTCCCTTAAATATGGTTTTTTAATAAGTCTAATTTTTCTAAGCATTCATCAACAGAACGTTCTTTTACTATTTCCTTAGTCTCAATATGGCATTTAGCCGCTATCTTGGTCTTTAAAGAATTTACTGCTACTGCCTTGGAATATATCATGGAAACAGCAGGCTGCTCCATAACATCTTCAGCATTTCGTTTTAAAATACCATCTGCAAAGCCCAGCTCCACTGCTTTATTTGCATTCATCCAGCTTTCATCGTCCATGAGGCGCGCAATTTTTACCCTTGCCATACCCGTCTTGATTTCATAGGCATTTACAATTGATTCCTTGACTTCGCTTAACATAGCGATAGCCTTTTGGAATTCACTTTTATCTCCAAAGGCCATAGTTGCCGGATTGTGAATCATAAGGAGTGATACGGGACTCATTAAAACCTTACTGCCTGCCATAGCAATGACCGAGGCCGCACTGGCAGCCAGGCCATCAATCTTAACTGTCACATTACCCTTATATTCCATCAGCATATTGTAGATTTGAGCTGCGGCTACACAGTCCCCTCCCGGACTATTAATCCAAATGGTAATATTCCCACTGCCGGAATGCAGCTCTTCTTTAAAAAGTCGGGGAGTGACATCATCATCAAACCAACTTTCTTCAGCTATGGTGCCGTTAAGAAACAGTGTCCGCTCCAGCACTTCTTCTTGGTTTTCTTTGTTCATTGCCTTTTTGTTCTTCCACTGCCAAAATTTCTTCATTGTCATACACCTCCTTTACTGCAGAATATGCACTGCCTGCGTCCTTTAATTTAGTCATATTGCCATTGATGAGATATAAATTGCCGCCCTCCTCCTCAGATATTCTGTCTAGGTTTTCCAAAGTTCTTATATCATTGGCACTCATCCAGCCATTCTGCCTTGCGGTGGCATAACCGTTCATGCGGCTTTCGTAGTCTCCTCGAAGCAGTCCGTCTACATTGAACTTAATAAAATATTTACCCTTATCACTTGGCAAAATAAGTGACCGCACTAATGACTGCTCCCAGCGTATAAGCCAAGGCTCCAGGGTATACTTAACAAACTCCAAGGACTGCTGCTCTATATTAGAAAAGCTCGACTTCTCAAGATCACCAACCATGTGAGGCGGGACTCTGAAAATTCGAGCTATCTCGTTAATCTGAAATTTTCTTGTTTCTAGAAATTGTGCTTCGTTGGGACTGATAGAGATGGGGGTGTACTTCATTCCCTCCTCGAGGACAGCCACCTTATTGGCATTAGCACTGCCTCCAAAAGCGGAATTCCAACTTGTTCTCACTTTCTCTGGGTCTTTTACTACTCCCGGATGTTCTAAAATACCACCGGGCGTTGCCCCATTAGCAAAGAACTTAGCTCCGTATTCCTCGCAGGCAATTGCCATGCCAATAGCGTTTTTAGCCATCGCAATAGGAGAATAACCAACAAGGCCATCAAAGCCAAGACCCGGAATATGAAGTACCTCTGAGGGTAATAAAATCACTTCGTTTTCCTTATTTAAAGGTGCATCCTCCAAGCTTCGACAATACTTGTAATAGAGGCTACCCTTATCATCTCTATTCACACTAATGCGGTTAGGCATTAACGGATAGATGCCTACAACCTCTCCTCTGCCATTTCTGATAAGCTGAGCATAGGCATTACCCCAAAGGAGTAGGTGTGTCATTAGGGTTTCCCTAAACACAAACGAGGTCATCTCCGGGTTAGGCTCATCATGTAGTAAAAAATATAGCCGCTGCCCCAAGGCTTTATCCTTGCCACCGCTATCTGTGTATTTGTAAAGATGTAAAGGCAAACCTGCCACAGCTTCAGCCAACACCCTTACGCAAGAATAAACTGCCGTCATCTGCATGGAACTGCGTTCCGTTACCCTTTTACCGGAAGTACTGCTACCTAGGAAGAAGCCAAAGGCACTGCCTACGTTTACGTTTTTAGGTTTATCTCTGGACTTGAAAAGTTTAGTGAAAGCTTCTAAAATTTCGACCACCCGTCTTTCTTTTTATTGAAAACATAATATTTATATGCTATTATTCTTAGGTCAACAGTAAGACCTAAAATAGTGCCATGCTCCGGTAAACATCATGTTCTGGATGTCACGCTTAGTCGATTGATGCCATGATTGTATGCCATGATTGTATGCCATGATTATACAAATGCTTTTGTTGCATTTTGAATGCTAATAGTCTATAATAACCGTAACAGAACCCGACACGCCTCTTAATAATGCGTACCACGTCGGGTCATTTAATTATTTGGAGAATATTATGACTCTAAAACTTCACCAACCATCCATGTTAGTCGAAGACCAAATAAATAATTTGAAATCCACCAATCTGTGAAGACATGGATGCCTCTTTGCGCACATACATAGATATGAACAATTCAACATTCGGACTGCGGGTAGCAACACTTTCCAAAACAGCAAGTTATTTCAAAAAGTCAACCTAACTTGAAATAAGAATGTAAAATGTTTGCTTTTATTTCATTTTGACAGATGCAGGATATATTATACTCATATGAAAAAAATACCTCTCTCATCGTAAACAGATGCACCATTATCATTTCCACAGCGAATTGCACGGTCAAGAGCCATTATAGTGGCTATGGCTCCGTCAATCTTCTCTGTGGATTTTTCTTTGTCTGCTTTAATGTTGCCGGCAGGATCAGTTCTAATAAGAATGTTATCCATCATCCACCTTAGTACCGGATGACCGCCATGAGCAATTTTCTGCTCTAAAGTTAATTTCATAAGTTCCTTAGTAGGTGGTGACATATCCTTAAAACCCTGTCCAAAAGGCACTACCGTAAAGCCCATACCTTCCAAATTCTGCACCATCTGCACAGCACCCCATCTATCAAAGGCTATTTCTCGGATATTATATTTCAAACCCAAATCCTCTATAAATTTTTCAATATAGCCGTAATGTACCACATTGCCTTCTGTTGTCTGCAAATAACCTTGTCTTTTCCAAACATCATATGGCACATGGTCGCGCTTAACACGCAAGTCTATAGTTTCTTCCGGTATCCAAAAATAAGGTAATACGACATATTTGTCTGATTCATCCTCAGGGGGAAACACTAAAACAAAAGCAGTTATATCTATTGTGCTTGAAAGATCAAGACCACCATAACAAACTCGTCCACACAACTGTTCTTCGGCTACCTTAAAGTTACAGGCATCCCATTTATCCATGGGCATCCAACGAATTGCCTGCTTTACCCACTGGTTTAATCTAAGCTGCCTAAATGAGTTCTCTTCGCCAGGATTTTGCTTTGCTGACTCGCAGGCAGCCTTTACCTTATCTATACCAACGGTAATATCTAAAGATGGATTAGCCTTCCTCCAAACCTTAGGATCAGTCCAATCATCGGACTCCCCCGCTCCATATATTACTGGATAGAAAGTACTGTCATGTTTTCTGCCTTCTATGATATCTTTTGCCTTTTGATGAGTTTCATAACAAATGGAATTAGTGTCCGTTCCAGCTGTAGTAATAAGAAAATACAAGGGCTGCATTCTTGCGTCCCCGGAGCCTTTAGTCATAACATCAAAAAGCTTTCTATTAGGCTGGGTGTGCAATTCATCAAAGACAACGCCATGAATATTAAACCCATGTTTAGAATATGCTTCAGCAGATAGGACTTGGTAAAAGCTGTTTGTTGGCAGATAGATAATACGTTTTTGTGATGCCAGTATCTTAACTCTTTTATTTAATGCAGGACACATACGCACCATATCAGCAGCTACATCAAATACAATAGTTGCCTGTTGGCGGTCAGCCGCACACCCGTAAACCTCGGCTCGTTCTTCCCGATCACCGCAGCAAAGAAGAAGTGCTACCGCAGCCGCAAGTTCACTTTTTCCCTGTTTTTTAGGTATTTCTATATATGCCGTATTAAACTGCCTATATCCATTTGACTTTAATGTGCCAAATACATCCCGTATAATCTGCTCCTGCCAATCTATAAGTTCAAACGGTTTGCCCGCCCATGTCCCCTTGGTATGGCAAAGGCATTCAATAAAACCTACGGCATAATCAGCTGCGGCTTTATCGTACACCGAGCCTTTAGCTTTGAACTTTGTTGCCTTATACCGTTTTAGCTTTCTCAAACACCTTCACCTTCTTCACAAATAAAAATAGCCGCTATATAGCGACTACACGAGGAACAGCCCCTTACGGGACCGTTCTATTACTATTTTGTTTAGTTATGCTCTTTAATCAATATTGCTAGGATAATTTCAACATCTTCATCCACCGGCTTAATATCCCGGCCCCTATCATAGCTTACAACCGCTTTGCCATCCAGGGTAATTCATGCTTTACTGCTCTCCGGTTAGGATAAATCTAACATATTCTTTATGATGTTCTTCTAAAAAAACTGCTAGTTCATAATAGCCGTATTCATTAGCAATGTACTGCATCATATTAGTATCAAACATATTTGTACGGCCGGAGTCGCGAATGGCTAAGATTTGCTTTCTAACAATCTCATTCATCACTGCACACCGCCATCCCGCACTCCAGCTTGCCGTATACATTGCTGTAGCGCTCTTTCTCACTGCCCTCGGTCTGCATCAATGCTTCAAGAAAATGTTTCTTAGCATCTGAGATGTCTTCCCATTCGTCCGTTTTGCCGTAACAGATGGTCTTCACAGGGGTAAGCTTTCTGCATAGATCCTCACCGTAAATTACATTAAGTCCAGAACCGTTATCCCAAGCTACTAAAATTGAGCCTGCATCATCCACACCTCTTACTGTGCCGCGAGTTCCTATGGGTGGCGCTTGACAGTCGTCCATTCGGACCAATTCTACCCTAGTACCTTTTGGATATTTTTCCTTTAAGGCCCTAATACGTTCTTTACTTGGAAATCTCATTTTTGCTTACCTCCGTTTTAAAAGCTGCAGAGCCTGTCAAATTTTTAAGCAGTACTTTTCTAGTTTCCTTGTACTCTTTGCCTATAAAACCAAGTCTTAAAAGGAAACATCTGAAGGCGAACTTTTCGTTCTCTACCGGATGTGCCTTTGAAGTTACTCTTTTCTGCTCTTTGGCTAGTTTTACCAAGGCGCAAACAAATCTGCTGTATGCTTCACCCTCGTGGCTACCGGTGGGATTTAAACTAAACCAAGGGAAGGTTATTCTATCCTCTCCTTCAATAACCTCCGGCAGCTCCTTAAGCCCAAGTGCCTTTTGAATAAGCTCTCCCTTTGCTGCTAAGAGGTTGTTTAGATTCTCCCAAGTTTCTGGAGTAAATCCATCCTTAGGTAGGACAATGGTTAAGTCCACAGACTCAAACGCTTCAGTAGTTTCAGGCAGGTCTTTCACAAGCTTGTCTGCCAGCTTTTCCTCTTTGGAAGTAAAACCTTTTTCCTTAAGAGCTGCAAGAAGTTTTTCCATTGCAATTTCGTTTACTTCCTCGCCCCAGCTTAATGTGTTGTCCTTAGAAAGGTTTAAGCTGCCGATTTGATAAGCACAGCTTGGAACCCTAAGATACTTTGCTTTTTCCAGGGTAAGCTCCTCTAATACCTTAACTAATTCTTTTCTGTTTTCAACCTCAAAATGTACCTTCATGATACTGCCTCCCTTTTGTTTTGGTAGGTACATATTCGCTCTTAATCTACTTATTAGCAACTCATTTAGGCTCATATCATCTAGTATACTTTTAGGCTTGCTGCTTCAGCCAAATCTGAAAATTTATGTGTTTTTCCATTTCTTACAACGCTTACAGCATCGCTTATTCCAACCTGCTCAATATAACGTTTAACTATTACATCACAGAACTTTTCATCCAACTCTACTGTATAGCAAATTCGCTTAGTCTGCTCTGAGGCAATAAGTGTACTGCCACTCCCGCCAAATGGGTCTAAAACAATGCAGTTACTAAGGGAAGAATTAAAAATTGGATAAGCAATTAAAGACACCGGCTTCATGGTTGGATGCTCAGCATTTTTCTTAGGCTTATCAAATTCCCAAATGGTAGATTCTTTTCTGCCTGTATACCATTGGTGCTTACCTTTCTTCTTCCAGCCAAAAAGTACCGGCTCGTGCTGCCATTGATAAGGACTGCGCCCTAAAACCAGGCTCTGCTTTTTCCAGATGCAGGTGCCGGACAAATAGAATCCGGCATTGCTAAATGCCTTACGGAAGTTCAATCCTTCAGTATCCGCATGAAAAATATAAATGCTGGCATCTTGAGCCATAACCTTTTCTGTATTACTAAAGGCATCAAAAAGGAATTGGTAAAAGGCCTCATTGGTCATATTGTCGTTTTTAATCTTCCCGGCACCGCCTTCATAGTTGACATTATAAGGCGGGTCCGTTACTACTAAATTTGCCTGCTTTCCATCCATAAGCATGGTGAAGGTGTCTTCTTTTGTAGAATCACCACAATACAATCTGTGATTACCTAAAAGCCACAAATCACCGGCTTTTGTAATAGCAGGCTTTTTTAATTCTTCGTCTACATCAAAGTCATCATCTTTGATATCTTCTCCCGTGTTAAAGAGTTTGTCTAATTCTGCTGTTTCAAACCCGGTAAGGGAAATATCAAAATCTGCCCCCTGCAAGGATTCGATTTCAATACGCAATAGTTCTTCATCCCAGCCTGCATCCAGAGCAAAACGGTTATCTGCTATGATGTAGGCTTTCTTTTGTGCCTCGGTTAGGTAATCCACCAATACGCAAGGCACTTCTGTAATACCCTCATCTTTAGCAGCAAGGATTCTCCCATGTCCGGCAATTACTCCATAGTTGCTGTCTATAATAACCGGATTTATAAAACCAAACTCCCTTAGGCTGGAACGAAGTTTCGTTATCTGCCCTTGGGAGTGCGTTCTTGCATTATTTACATACGGCACCAATTTACCAATTGGCACGAGTTTCATTTCTGTGGTTTTCTTGTCCACTAGCTTATCTTCCTTTCCAGTATTTTCTTAAGTCCTTTATAAGCTCCCAGCGCATCACCAGACCTAGCTTGTCCTTTTAAAGTGCATAGCTGCTGGCGAGTAAGTTTATCTTTGTGTAAGCCTATAGTATTTCTAAACAGCCTAAGATGAAATTGCTCTTCATTAGTCATTTTCTTTTCTCCCTTGAGCGTAAAAGCTGCTCCATAAAATCGTTCTGATTAGTTGGCCCAGAATATTCTGTTGCAGTGTTTTCACGAATGACTGAAAATATCTCGTTCCACAGCCTATTAGCCTGAGACAAATAATTCTGTCCAATGCTCACATAGGGTGAGGCAATAGCTCCACCAGTAGTCGGATGTTTTGCTAAATACCCAGTTGCCGTTATTATTTCTTCGCAATGTTTCCATCTAGCTGCAGCCATTGCATACCGTTCTAACATCTGCGGTGAAATAAAAGAAACACATCCGCGTTTATTAAGCCAGTCCCAGGTTTGCTCATAAATTTCTTTGGCCTGCAAAACTCGTCCATCCTTTTGCGTGGCTGAGAGCATCTCGCTAGGCCTAGGCATTTCTGCACCCTGCATATCCGGTAAATCTTTAAAGTCCATAACCATCAGAGGTCTTTTACCCGGATTTCCTTCAGCAAGCTTATCCGCCAAAGGCTTACTGGGACGTCCTCCCGTACCCGGACTGGGTCCTCTTTTTCCCAATTTTGCACCACCTCCTTAAACACCGGGGTTAATCCCCCTAAAACTTTCGCGTTTTTTTGCGTGAAGCCCCCCGCCCGTGCCTCCCTTTACAGGGTTTTGAGATTTGACCTCCCCCTACCTGCACCTTTTTTACTTGATTTTTTAAACTTTTCATACTATATTTAAGTTAGATATATTTTCTAACCAAAGTCCGAAATAGATTTGAACTGATGATTTTTGAAAGGAGTGTCACCATGTTTAAAAAAACTTTTAAACGAACCACCTTCACAATAATGTTTTTCTTGCTTTTATTTTCCTTTGCAAACATATCTTTTGCAGAAGAATCTTCTACCTCAAACTTTAAGTTATATAGCACTGCTAATATGTATAACTTTATTGAGCTCGACACACGTAGTGGGAAGATGTGGCAAGTGCAATTTTCAAATAAAGATGAATCAAGGTTTACCACTATTTTAAATAGCGTTAACTTATCCCCAGACAATGATAGTACTACTGGAAGATTCGCTCTTCATCCCACTCAAAATATGTATACTTTTATTCTCTTAGACCAAATTAATGGCAAAACTTGGCAAATTCAATGGTCCTTTGACGCGGATAAACGACTAGTACTTCCCATTATTTAAGGTGTTTTTATTTACCTTTTAAGTACTCATGGATACTCAATGATTTGCAAACATTGCTTCTGTTAGAAAGGAATAAGCTTATGGTAAAAAGACAAAGCAGGCTCCTCTCACTCGTTGCAATAACCGTATTGCTTCTTTTGTTAGCATTTGCAAACACATCCTGCATGAACAATGCATCAACTTTATACTCTCAAAATACCGGTAAGGTATTTGAGATTTATAGCACACAGAATATCTATAACTTGTTAAAACTAGACACCCGAAATGGAAAAATCTGGCAAGTGCAGTTCTCCGTCACGGACGATGCTCCCCGGGTTGTCGTTCCACTAAACCAGGTTGATTTGTCCTCAGACAACGGAAAAACTGTAGGACGCTTTTCTCTTCACCCCACCCAAAATATGTATAATTTTATTCTCCTAGACCAAATTGATGGCAGCACTTGGCAAGTCCAATGGTCCTTTGAGAAGAACACTCGAGGCATCATCCCTATCAACTAATGGAACAAATCAGAGTCGCTCGTCATACCGAGCGGCTCTTTTTTTATGCCATCTATCTCCACGCTCTGCATGAATCCTTGCATGGCACTCTTTGCATAAAGCAATAAGGTTTCTTCGGTCATGCGTACCGCCTTCAGCTAATGGCAGCTTGTGATGAATCTCTGCGGTCTTAACATCCCTTCCAACAGCCATGCACTGCTCACACACTGGATGCTCCGCAGCATAGCTGTCACGGATTCTTTTCCACGCTCTGCCGTACCTACGCTTGGTTGCAGGGTTTCTGTCGTATCTTTCGTAGCGTTTATTTTCTTCTTTTTCATGTTCTTCGCAAAACCTGCCCTCAGTAAGCTTTGGACAGCCTGGAAAAGAACATGGTCTTTTAGGCTTTCTAGGCATTGCTTTCTCCTTAAATTTAGGCATAATAAAAGCCCTGTTGGTATCGTGACCAACAAGGCTCTCGTTCTATTTTTCTTTGCTGATTATACTATATCACAACTACGACCATTGCAAACCATTGCAAACCATTGCAACTTTTAAATTTATCGCATTTTCCGGCAGCTTTATTTTACTTATCGCCTTGTTATGCCACCTTTGTACAGTAACCGGGTCAGCATTAAGAAGTTCTCCAATCCTTGGCCAGGTATAGTTGTGGATGTATCTGTACCTTAAAACAGTCTGCTCCTCAGGCTTGTCCACTTGCCTAACCAGTTCCTGTATTTGATTCTTTAAATTAACCATCTGTGCCAATTCAACCATTACTCGTTCTTCCATCTTCCACAGCTTTTCAAGGGTATGATTATAAGGGGCATCGGTATTCCGACTGGCATTATAATGCTCCTCGAAGCCTGGACTTGAAATACTCTCAGCCATTTTTCGCAGCTCTTCACATTCCATCATATCAGCCTTTATTCTCTGATCTAAAAAGTAGGCTTGTCGTAAATATTCTTTAACTAACACGATTAACCTCCTCATCTAGTTCGCTAATTAAAAATTCAGCATTAAGCTCTGTCAAAATTCCAAACCAATCGGAATGAAAAAATCTTAAACACTCCTTCTTCAAAGCCTTAGCCTCAGAGTTATTTCTGCCTCTTGCAAGCTTTTTATTTGCGTTTCGATAATCCTTTACCGCTTGCAAAACTATTTCATTGGCTAGTTTTTCATACGCTCTTAGCACAATGCCTCACCTCCAAGTTAGCTTTAACAGCTTTTATTAGCTCCTCCTGCGTCTTTTCCTTGCACTCCAAGGCAAGTGTCACGTTATTATCAATCGTGTCCTTACAGACAATATGGTGAATTATAACGCTACGTTTCTGACCTTGCCTGCACAGCCTAGCATTGGTTTGTTGATACAATTCTAGACTCCAGGTTAAACCAAACCAGATGAGCGTTGAGCCGCCTGCCTGCAAGTTTAAACCATGACCGGCTGATGCTGGGTGGATAACCGCAACAGGTATTTTTTCTTCGTTCCAATCATCTATATCCTTGCTCTCTTTTAGTTCACGAACCTTAAAACGTTTTTTAATTCTCTCTAGGTCATGTTTAAACCAATAGGCAATTAAAACCGGTTTGCCATTAGCACCTTCAAGTAAATCCTCCAAGGCATCCAGCTTACGATCATGAATTACTATTGGTTTACCGTTTTCATCATAAACTGCACCATTAGCCATTTGTAAAAGCTTATTAGAAAGTGCTGCGGCATTCACAGCATCTATTTCAGTTTCTCCTATGTCCAGCACCATCTCCGCTTTAAGCTTGTCATACATTTCACGCTCTTTGTCAGAGAGTGTTACAACTACTTTATTCATTAGGCATTTTGGCATATCTAGATAATCCTCCGATTTCATGGAAATGGTGATATCAGCGATAAGCTTATAAATATCTTTTTCAGCTCCTTCTTTAGGTTTGTAGGAGAATATGATCTGTTGATTGCGTTTATCCGGCACGAAGAAAGTGTTTCTAAAACCTGTAATGTACCTTCCCAATCTCTGCCCTAAGTCAAGCAGCCTAAACTCTGCCCACAGGTCCATAAGACCATTAGAACTAGGAGTCCCAGTAAGACCTACAATTCTTTTGACCCTAGGTCTTATTTTTAAAAAACTTTTAAATCTTTTACTGCTTGCAGCCTTAAAGCTGGAAAGTTCATCGATAACCACCATGTCAAAATCAAAGTATATACCGCTTTTATTTATAAGCCAGTCTACATTTTCGCGGTTGATAAGATAAATATCTGCTTCAACCTTCAAAGCACGCAACCTTTCAGCTTCGCTACCCATTACTACAGAATATCTAAGGTTTCGTAGTTGCTTCCATTTTTTTATTTCTGCCGGCCAAGTATCTCTAGCTACCCTAAGCGGCGCTATAACAAGCACCTTTTCTACTTCAAACCGGTCATACATCAGTTCTGAGATAGCCGTTAAAGTAATAGCCGTTTTTCCTAACCTAAGCCCATATCCAAAAACAAAGCAGCAGCTTTATGCTCTAAAATATGTTGAACGGCATACTTTTGATATTTGTGCGGTATGAACTTCACAAGGCATCACCTCCAATCTCGTCAAGCGTGGTTTGTGCAAGTTCTTTGCTATCTACCACTAAGCACTTAAAACCTAACTTCGCTATTTGTTTCATTCTTTTTATTTGTAAAGCTCTCGGCTTTTTACCCGGTGCCTTTAATTCAACAAATGCAATTTTCCCTCCCGGCAAAAGTAATATTCTATCTGGCACTCCGTCCATGCTAGGACATATGAACTTTAAACAAAGTCCGTGCCTTTTTTTTGCTTCTTTCACAAGGTACTCTTCTATCTCTATTTCACGCATTATTATGCCCTCCATCAAGATCTATTTTTAAAAAGGTGCAGTGAGGTGAAGGGTCTATATAGAACTATGTATAAGAGATAAAAATATATCTATATATATAGTTATGGGAATACCCTGCCCCTGCCTGCACCCACACCATTCAAACGCTCTGCCAGACTGCGTTTCGGCGGTTTTACTGCCCTGCACCCAAGAACTCCGATTTCAGACTTAAACCACGAATCACGATTCCTTTTTTAGTCTTTTTGCGCTCAAAACCGTTAGAGTCCAGTGCCATATAAAAATCTGCCGCGCTGCGTATAAACTCTCCTGACTGCATACAATAACTCCGATAGTTGTTATACGTTTCACCGGATTTAGCCATATGACCATCACCGACCTCGCAGCATTCACTTAGAAAATGACCGAGCCAGTCATTATTTTCTCTATAAGTTTTAATAGCATTATCCACCCTTGCTGGGTTACTGATTTTGTACTCTGAGGTAATCGCCATCTGTGCTCCTTCTATAACCCACGCCAAAATGGCACTGCCTGCCTTTTCATAAAGAAAATCAGCATAGTTTTTTATATCTGTACTGCCTTCAATCTTGGCATCAAAAGGAATAACTATCAGCCGGCGCCAAGTACCGGCATCAATTGCCCCCACCCGTGGCAGGTGATTGGTATAAAGCACCAAAGTATGGGTGGGAATATAACTAAAAGGGTCCTTATATTTCTTCTCTGCATAGATTTCATCCGTGGAGCAAAGCTGTTTTACATTTGATGTATTAAGGCGCATCCCTTCCTCAAGTTCTGCGGCAATCAATAGTCTTTTGCCCTTTGCTTCGGCCAACTCAGGCTTGACATTGCGTCTGCAACCAACCGTTAGCATATCCGCGGAGATATTACCGCTATAAGAGCCAAGCACTCTAGATACCACATTCCAGAAGGTAGATTTACCGTTTCTTCCTTCACCGTAAGCTATGATGAGAGCCTCCACATAAACTTTTCCAATAGCAGCCAGTCCTACAATACTTTGAACATAATTAATTAGCTCCATATCCTCACAAAAGAATATATCTAGAGCCTTAAGCCAAAGATCCTTGCCCTCTTCTCCGGGTTCTACTGTTGTCTGTTTGGTTATATAGTCTTCGGCTTTATGCTCGCGCGGCTTTTCTAAACCCACTCGCAGATCATATGTTCCTAGTGGCGTGTTTAAAAGAAATTCATCCGCATCTAAAATTCTTTGGTTAATTTCTAGCATAGGCCGAGCCTCTTTAAGGCAGGATGTGATATTCTTTGACTCCCTGCGTTTTAAGGCATAATTTCTATAGGCGGCAGCCTCCTCGTATAACTCATAGGCACGCGACTGCTCCTTAGAAAAGAGTGCTACTGCTTTCTTTGGTCCCATCGTAGCTAAAAGCTCCATCGCTCCGTTCTTAACTAATTCTTGTCTTGTACGCTTCATCTCACTTTCGGCTTCTTCGAGTTGTTTATCTGTTAGCGCTTGAGAAATAGCTTGAGCCTTCGGCTTTGACTCCTCCCAAAAGCTGCCGTTATAGACGATATAATCGGTCTGCGGAGAATATCTTAATTTATCACCGTATTCCTTTTTCATCACTGTTGCTTGCCCAACATCTGAATAATCCAACGGTTTAAAACGTAAATCAGCATTATATTGTTCCGGGGCGATATATCCTTTTTGCTCTGAAACCAAACTGCCAAACCTAGTGGCACTACGCCAGATAGTGCTCAGCTCATTTTCGTCTAACGGCGGATTACATTTTTCTGCGGCCTGCATAAATATCTCATGGGCCTCGGACGTATTGCCATATCTTTTGATGATCTTACCTGCAAGATGACTCATCGTGCTGTTACGTTTTCCTTCCGGCACTTTTTCAAGTTCTTTATCCCAGTTTGAAAACGCAAGTCCCTCTAGGTAGTCAGTAATTAATGCGCTGCCGTCATAAAATTCTACTTCCGGCTCTTCAGTCCCAAACAAAAACCTTGCTGAATCCAAAGCATTGCTATCAAAATAAGGAAACGCCGCTGCTATCCTTTGTTTTATTTCTGTATATTTTGCGCGATCAGTAATAACCTCCACAGGAAAATAAATATGAAACCTTGGTCTTGCACTCTTATTTCCTTTGGCTTTCATGTTATTGCGGGAATACACAATAGCAAAGCTAACACCATCGAATGCCATAGCCACATCAACAGATGTCACCCAGTCTTTAGGGTTATCTGAGTGATCGTTATCACAATCCATAGGAATAACGTCCGAATTTATAAAATTAGCTTTACTGCGATAGCCTTCTTTATACGACGCCATAACATGGTCTTTTCCCACCGCCGCAATAAGCGTTTCCTTGTCTTTTATTGCTATTTTATTGGTATAAATACAATTTTTCAGATTACCAATGCAATCTGCTGTATATAAGGTAAAGTTCATAATTCCGCTACCTCCTGCAGCTCTTCACTAAAATATTTGATTTTCATGCAGCGTTTTTTAGCAAGACGTATCTCATGCTCCATGCCAGATGAAATGCTACTACCAAACACCCACAACTCTTCGCTTTTACCTAAAAGAACGTAGTTTATATGCCTTGCCAGGCTTCGCTCACTTGGATTGTTATCGTCCATAAACTGTGTATATAACAGATGCGGAGTCAGAGGTATGCAGTTCTTTTCTAGTGCAAATCGGCTATATTTCTTTGCTCTAGGGACGTTAATTTCTACATTTCCTGCATAAGGAGAGCAGATATAAACTAGCGGCATATAGGAAGCTACTGCCTCCTCTCTTGCCACTTTAGACAGTGCCTCGTAACTTGTCATATCTTTATAGCCTTCGCTGTTAAACTTGCTGATTGCCATTATCTAGTCCTCCTGTTCAATTAAAGGAATAATACCGTCAGCTTTTAGCAGGTCATAGATAAATAATCTTCCTGCCTGGGTCCAATAGGTATGCACGTGATTGTGGTATGCACCGTCATTGCCAAGAGTATTAAAAGTCTTAGTGCTGGTATATCCTCTTTCGGCATATTTCTGGTATAAAAGCCAAATCTTGCCCTGTTTAAACTGAACATTATTTTCACAAAGGTAATTGTTCATTTTCTTAGCGCTCCAGCCGTAGTCCTTAGCGATAACAGAAATAGGCACTAGATCCTTGCAGTTCAAGACAAGGTCATAATAACTAACCTTTGGTTGCATCTCACTAATTTGCTGATTTTGCACTGCTACCATACGTTCAAGACTAAGGTTTTGACTCTTCATCATCTCCAGTCTTTGGTTTGCAATACTTAAGGCTCTTGCCATTATGGCCTCTGGCGAATTCCAGTTCTCCTCAACTTTAATAAAATATTGACGGAAATCCCTACCAATAGCACTGCGCTGCAGCATACATAATTCCTTAGCCATAGCGATAGATAACTTGTGATCGTTAGAGGGTCTGCCACCTGTACTTTCGCTCAAAAATGAGCTAAAGTCTGTATTTTCTACAAACCCATACTCGCGCATCCTAGGAAACCAATCCTTGTAAGCCGTCTTCACCTGCAAGGCTCTGTGTAGCTCTCTGCCGCTTACAGTTAACTGCCCTCCATCAAAGCTGATTTTAATTAAGTCTTTCATTTTGAATTCCTCCTAAAAAAATATGATTAGAAGGTTTAACCTTCTAACCATAAGCGAAAAATTCTACGAAATCGAACCCTCAAAAGTTAATCTTTTTTATAAAAATCACATTCATAACCATCTGCCATTAAAAGTAAGCCTTTAGCCCAAGGCGGAGTTCTTCTCATCTGCTCACAAATGGTAGTTAGCGACATTCTTTTATCTGCCTCAATAACAATTTCATCATGAACATGAGCGACAATTGCGCAGTTTTTTAAAGTCAGCATGGCAAATACAAGTAAATCCCTAGCAATAGCCTGCGTTATATTTTCGCAAAGTTTTGGTCCATAGCTTTCTAGCCTCTCCCATTTCTTTGTCACGCCAATTCCCTCATAGGTAATAGACTCACCACCAAACCTGCTCTCACCAATCCTTGGCTTAACGTAGGCCAGCTTTCTACCGGAAGGAAGTGTAATAAAAAGAAAACCACTTTGATATTCAAAATGAATGCCGTGCGTTTTTGTAGCAATGCGCATTTTAATAGCGTCTTTTGCCGCCTTATCTACCGCCCACCATAAGCTAACTATATTAGAATTAGCGAATCGCCATGCATTCACTAACGGTTTTAGTTCTTCCTCCTTAAGTCCCATTTCCACTGCCCCCATTGCCTTAAGAGCACCTATAGATCCACCATACCCGCAGGCTAGTTCAGCAATCTTACCTTTTTGCCTGAGCTGGCCATTTATTCCATGCTTTTTTACGGGAACTTTGAACATCTTACTTGCACTCATACAATAAATATCGCCGCCTTCAGCAAATACCGTCTGCCGCCAATTTTCACCTGCGAGCCAGGCTATTACTCTCGCCTCTATCGCACTGAAATCTGCCACAATAAACTTTCTATCGTCCTGCGGCACAAATGCGGTTCGGATAAGCTGAGATAAGGTATCCGGCACATCTTCATAGAGCAAAGATAATGCATCGAAATTACCCTCTTTAACTAAAGCTCTAGCCTGCTTTAAATCTGCCATATGGTTTTGAGGTAGATTTTGAAGTTGCACTAAACGACCTGAAAATCGTCCGGTTCTATTAGCACCATAAAACTGAAACATTCCATGCACCCTGTTATCTGCGCAGAGTGCATTTTTCATTGCTGTATATTTTTTAACTGATGATTTAGAAAGCTTTTGTCTGAGCCGCAGCACTTCGCTAAGCTCCCCATGTGCTGTTTTTAAAAGCTCAGCTACCTGTTTTTTACTAAGATTATCTGTTTCTAAGCCGTTAGTAGCAAGCCAACCTACAACCTGTTTTACAGAATTAGGATTTTCTAAATTTGTGAGCGCCTGCATTTTGCTATTAAGTTCAGCTTTAACCTTTTCATCTAACTTTATGGCATTATCAACAAACTCTGAATCTATGCCAATCCCTCGATCATTTATCTCCTGATCAAGGCGGTATTCTTCCCAAATGCTCTCTGGCACAGGAAATTTCGCTAGTTTTGTCTGTATGGCGATTTCTGTTTCTACATCACGTAAGTTATAGTCTTTAAACTGCTGCCATTTATCCATATTATGCTCTGGAAGATTTCTCGTACGTTCTCCGTTAGCCTTGGTCGGCAAACAAGGACAGCAGAAATATTTAATAAGGCTTTTGCCTTCTTTAAGCTTTTGTTTCTCAAGGCCCAATACTGCCCCCACACCTTCAAGTGATAAAGGCAGTCCTAGTGTTGCCGACCAAACCATAGTGCAATGCCAGCTTGTAGGCTCTAGCCATTCCATAAAATAGATAGACAGAGCTATTCTCTCAAAAGTAGCATTATATGCCCATTTAATAACACTATCGTCCTTAAGTGCCGCAACAATATCTTCTGGTATCTTCTCACCCATTGCTAAATCAACGACCTGCACTTCACCGCCGTCTACGCTATAACCAAATAACAAGATTTCAAAATTCGGAGAGGCGGCATACCTATATACCCCGCACTTTTGTAAATCTATGTCAGAATACGTTTCTAGGTCTAAACTTATACACTGCATAACGTCACCCTCCTTAAAAAGTAAAGCGGCAAAGGTTGCCCTTATGCCGCCTACGTATTATTTTAAATAACCATTTCCTTTAAGTTTTGCCACACCGCTTTTGACCAATCTGTAGATACTCTTAAGCACGGTATGCGTAAAATCCAATAAGGCATATATGGCAACCATATAGATAATAGCTGCTCCTGCTGTGACAACTAGTTGCTTTTGAAATTCGTAGCTAAACATAAAGCCTGCCCCCTTTACGCCAAGAAGTCATTGTCTTCTAACGTAGTGAAATCATCTACAGCCGTAGGTCTGCCGCCTAAAGAATCACCATCTTTAATCTTTTGGATATTACCAAGACCACAAGCAACACCTTTATTGCCGTTGGAGTTAAAAGCATAAAAGCTTAACGAAACTCTGCCGTAGCAACCACTATATACTTCATCCCTATCCAAGATAGGTTTAACTGCTTTATCTACGATTTGAGGAGCAGTCTTACTATTAGCATTGATGAAATAGTGCCCTTTATAGGCATCGTCATCACGTTCTATATCGCCGTCTCTTAGGGGCAATTTAATTGCAGCTCTATTAGGTTTCTTACCGCCAAATTTAGTAATGCCTTCTTCAATAGCTGCATCAATAGCATTGTTGATAGCATCTACCGTTTCTTTATCGGTTTTAGGGATAAGTACGGATACGCTGTATTTAGGCTCACCGCCATTGATGCTTGCAGGCTCCCAACCGTGGAAATAAGATAAACGAGTATTAACACCGGTAATAACTTTAGTTTTGTTCATGTTTGCCATAATTTTAATCCTCCGTAATTTCGTTAAATTCGTTTTTTGCGTTTGTAACATTTAGGGCGGGTCGTTTGTCCGTTACCGGAACTAAAGTAGGCTTGCCTGGTGCTTTGATGATAAGAGCTCCCAACACCTCTTCGAACTTGGTTTTGCCCATCAGTTTTTGCATTTCAGTTAAGGTAATAAGGTTTTTGCGGTAAATATCCGTATACCCATTATCTTTTGCTGCTGCAGCAACTTTTTCTTCATCGCTGTACTTACGTATCGAACGTCCTTCTACAACCTTAAACCCTGTCCACTCTTTACCGTGATTTACCGCTGCCTCTGTAGCATAGGCTAAAATATCATTAGACCACTTGGTAATGCCCGGAATAGCAGTAAGGATTTCTTCTATTTCAGTATCAGTTAAAAGCGGTGGCATTTTAAACTCTACCTGTGCAAATTTTAATTTGTCCTCAGCTCTTGCCCTACAACAAGCAGATGCCCTACAGAACGTACACCATTCGCCTGAAGCATACTCGCCTTCACCTTTTAAAGCCATTTCAGCTTTTGGCTTTAGCTCATTTTCTGCCCAAGCCTTAAGTTCCGCCACAGAGATGCTCCAAGAGCTAACGTTATCCCTTCTAAGCTGAAAAATAGTCATGACAACTGTCTTAAAATTATACAAATCTTCAAACAGCCTCAAACCGCCCAAGGCATAACATTTTAGCTGGCTGTTGTCCTCTGCATCTACGAGGATTCCTCGCCCATATTTGAAATCGATGATCCGCAGAGCTTCATCGGACACTATAAGACAATCTGCTGTTCCAAAGCCGCCCGGTACATAATGAGAAAAGTCCACTTTCTGCTCAATTAGCATGATTGGGTCAGCGCAGCTTTGCTTTACAAGCTCCAGTTGCTCCATAACAAATGCGGCATAGCCATCTGAGCACACTTCCATTTCATCACTGTCATAAATAGAAACCGGACGCTTACTACGTTTGCGAAGTAGCTTTTTAATCTTATGTTCACACAAAGCATGAGCCGCTGTTCCTTCTTGCGCTGCTTGACTATTATTATCTTCAAACTCGCTCTCAAGAAGAACGGAAGGTGTGCAGTGAAGCCAGCGGTGTGAACCTGATGGAGATAACTTTGCGTGGCTATTTGGCATTTGCTAGTACCTCTGCCTCCTTTAAAATCGCTGCATATTGAGACGGCTCAACATCTGAAAGTCTGCTGCCGCCATGCTTTTGAATAAGCTCTCGAACCGCCGCAGTTTTCCCAGACTGGCTAAGTTCCGCAAGCTTGCCACGAACTTCTTCCAAGGTTACTTCTTTTACTTTAGCGCCTACCTTGACAGGCTCTTTAGTAGCTTGATCTGAAAAGCTATCGCACAAGGTCTGTAAGCCTTCAGCTAAGATGTAAATAGTAGCTATAACTGCTTGCAAATCTTCCTTCTTAATCATCGCACTGTACCTCCTTCCCTTAGTTCTCGTACATCCACTGATTCAACACTCTGCCCCGGCTTTAACAAGTATACCTGTGTGAATTCGCCAAAGAAGAATCGTATGATTCTTTCTGACAATTTCATTTTCGCTCCCTGCAAAACCATAGTGCTACCACCATTGTGGTCAGAAACATTGATGGTTACTTTGTGTTTTACTGCCATACTCTTAGCTCCTTTCCGAAGGTTTTGTTTTCGCCCTTCATGTATAAGCGAAAAGTCGCGGGAATTCGAACCCCCTATTTCTTAAGTTTTTTAGCTAGGTTGTCATAAATTTTCATTAACCTTTTACGGATAGCCGTTTCAGTAACCCCCTCTTCTGCAGCGATATCCACGTTGGTACGTTTTTCATAAAACTTTTTCTGTATAAGTTCTTTCTGTTGTGGTTGAAGCGTTTTTATAGCTGTTTGGAGTTCAATAACCTCATATGATCTTTCTTGCTCCCTTATCTCTTCAAGCAATTGTTCTTCTGGAGTAGCCATATAGCTTTTTCCATCGAATGCAACATCTGAAAACCTAGGAATTGCCGTCTTTTTATTTTTTGTTTTAATTTGTTGATTTGCCCTCATTTCACTAGTTACATGGCTATTTCTGTTACGTTGAAGGCTATAGTCATTCTCATCAATTCTTAATTGAAAATGGTCCTTCTCCCTACGTTCAAAATTCACAGCGTAATCATCTTCATTGTGCAAGTAGGCTATCCAGTCGCTTCCAACATCATCCGGAGTTAAAATAATCTTGATTCCTTCCGCCGTGTAGTATATATAATTCATACGATTCTCCTTTCCTGTTTTGTTTCGTCTTGCCGCATTTTCGAACTTTCTCATTTAAGGTTCCGCCTTTCCGCCTGGGCATTGGCGGTCGGGATACAAAAAAGGAGTCGATGAATTTTACTTCCACCGACTCCTGCACCTAAAAAATGACATGGCAAGGTACGGTAGGTACATCATCGGCTTGACCACAAATAACCTGTGTTCAAACCTCCTATGTATCCCGCCGCCTTAATGCGCATCTCAGGCTGTGAGATTGATTTTGTTGAGCGATAATCACTCTAGATAAACTTTTCCCTTAGTGGGAATAGGCAGGCTGATTATTCAAATCTGTCACTGCCTATCAAATAAAATTTAAACTTACTTCTTTTTGCTAGATCTGGTTTGACTTAAAGCACTACCCGCAACTGATTTGGATTTCCTACTATAGCGAATTTTGCTTGCTTTAGAAGCAACACTCTTCGAGGTCTGACGTGTATTACGCTTTGCCATACGACATTCTCCTTCCTGGTGTTTAATTTGGTAACGCTAATGCCTTACATTTATAAATATAATGGTTTTCTAAATTCTGTGACCAACTCATCGAGTTGGCTTAAAAATGCCTATTTATAAGGCTTTTTTGAATTTGGGCATAAAAAAAGAACCCCTTTCGGGGTCCTAAACCAACTCATCGAGTTATCAACTTTTTATTCTTTTATTTCACTACCTAATTCCTGAATACCACATTGCTCTAGAATACCATTGAAATCATCAAGCGAAAGCCCTGGCATAGTATCCATAATACGAATATATGTCTTATCGGGATCTTTATAATAATCTAGTTTATTATTTGATTTATCAAAAATATTTTGCGTAATCCTCGTGCATAACTGCATACCAACGCAGATGGCCATCAACACGCTCGTTGTCATGTTATTGGCTTTATCATTTTTTATTCTACCATGGTAATTTTTGTGGAGTCCTGTCTCTTCATTAAATTTATCAGGATAATTCCACTTTCTATTTTCCATCAAAAACCACAGACAATTACATAGTGTTTTGGTAGGATCACCAAGCAACTTAATGAGTTCAATTTCTTCATCCTCATTATAAGAAGCTAGCTGTTGAGAAAATGCTTGATATGTTTCTTCAGGCTCATTTAGTAAAGGGGATTGGTACTTAGGATGAAACGTAAGAAGTCTACTATCAATAGCTTCAACCTTCTTAAGTACCGCATACCCAAGCAAGTCTTTGTAAGGATTAGCGTATGATACAAAATTCTGTTCACGAATATTGATAACACATCTAGAAAGATTTTGCTTTGCCTTTGGTGTTAAAAAGAGTTTTCCATCCTTTTGTGTAACATATTGGCTGTCGGCAAGTACAAAATATCCGTCAGCGTATACAAAATGTCTTTCTGTTATCCAATTTTGTAGAGTTGAATCGGAATCTATTATCTTTACTGCTTCTACTGGTGTTAATTTAACAAAATCTTTATTACTATTGATTTCTTCATAGACATCATTGTAATCAGAGAACTCTGATATAGTATCCTCTAAACCAACTTCAATCAATCTATATTTTACTGATAGTCTTGATGTTATAAAGAAGCTGCTTAAATTCTCAATCAAGGTATCGCAAGAGTATATTATATTCTCACCAGATGCTTTATACTGCTCAATAAACTCTAACGCCTTCTTTTTAAAGCTGCTTTTGGGCATCAGTACTCTAGGTGCTAATCTGTGTGCTTGCCATTCCAACCATCGAACTTCATTTTCCTTTGTCTTCTTTCCTTCAGGCGGTGTAAAGAAAGTCTCAGATTGTCGGCATAAGATTGGATATAGTTTTTCAGATTCGTTTTTATTTTTAACCTCAAGAATTTGAAAATAAGTTTTATCTTTTTCCCAGTGGAGTGCTTCATGAATGAGCGTATTTCTTTTCGATCCTTCACCATATACAGCCTCAGACAAGGGGTCAATCAATACTGTTCCAGCACTGAAGGAAGTTGATAAATATTTACCTGTTTCCCTATCATAAATATCCACATCTGCATCCAGAAGTAAACAACATCCAAAAATATCTAGGTCGCTTGATAAATGAACCTCTTGAACAGTAAGTCCCATATCCTTAAGAATGTCATCAACCGGAAGAGGCATCGGTTCAACCAATGCCTGTTTGCAGTATTTAGTCAGAAATTTTGTAGCATAATCATCAAGGCGATTCTTTCCAAGAATCAGAGCACCTGATTTTTTATTGACATCGAATATATCACTTGGAGTTATCTTCCTCTTCATAATCTACCTGTTCTCCTTTTTCAATATGATCCAAAGGCAACTCTGACAATAACTTTTTTGCCTCTTTCCAGGTAGGGTAGAACTCCTCCACAAGCGAATTGAATCTATGGCTGTGATTCTTTTCTAACAGGTGTACCAGTTCATGGATAACAACATATTCAAGACATTCTATTGGCTTCTTGGCTAGCTGTAGATTAATCCATATTCTTTTTTTGTCAATATTGCATGTACCCCACTTAGTTTTCATATTCTTAATTTTGTACTCATTAGCATGGAGGTTTGTTTTTGCTTCACACCTTGAAACAACGCCATCCAACACTCGTTTAAGTTCTTCTCTGTACCATTCATTAAATACCCTCTCCCTTGATTCTTTTGTTGATCTTTCGGGAGCAATCAATATTATCTTGTTTGGTAGTTTAGAAATCTCGTATTTGTTTCCTTCATAGACAACTTGTAGTCGATATGGCTTACCCCATAGGTAATGGGATTCTCCAGAAACATATTCTCTCTCTGTTTGACGTGCCTGCGATAGCATCCTGTCCCTTACTTTAGTAATTTCTGGCATTTTCTTTAATACAAAAAGCCTTATCTCTTCATCAGGATAATCACTAGGAGTACTAACTGTTATACTACCTTCTGGTGGATTTACCCTGATATATAGATTTTTAAGGTTTTTCTTTTTAATAATTTCAACTGGCATACCACCAATTACTTCTTCACTACACATCGTATTCTGCCTGCCTTTCAGTTATTTCGAAGACTGCAGCGGTCTCCGCCGTTGCTTCATCTTCGTCATAACCATATATCAATAGATTTTCATAAATAGCAAGCCTTATATTTTGTTGTTTCTGGAAATTCCTTTTCCAATCAGGACGTAATGCAGAAAGGATAGCACTGTCCAAATTTACAGCCAGATTTTCGTTCTTCGCAAAATAATCATAAAAGGCTCTTCTAGCCTCGCTATTCTTCACAGTATCAGGATAATCCAAGCTATCTTCTGGGTGTAAAATTGCTTGTGCCAACTCAACAACTTGTCGTAAATATTCCTCGTAACTCATAGCCTCTATTCGTCTCTGGTCGATTAGTACTTGGAGCATTTCTGATAACTTACCATAATAAACTTGGTTAGATGACATCTTCTTTACAATTTCATGCTGCAAGTTATTTTCGATGATTTCTGCTTTAGCATTTTCATTACCTGGAAGACCTTGTACCAGGGCCTCTATTGGTGTTGTTGAAGTGTTTTCAAGTAACAATTCCACCAACGACATATTCCCGAGTTCACTTACAACTGTAGAGTCTTCTGCACGTATATAAGTATCAAGGACATATCGCATATCAGCCTCATATGGTTTTAAATCGATATAATCACAGCTTGCTAGTTTTACCATTTCTTTTATTTTGTTATAGCCTGAAATATCACTCCTTAGCCTGCTAACTTGCCCCTCTGAATAGCCATAATCACTCACAAGTTTATCACTGCAGTTAGCAAAAGAGCGTGTTAGCGAGGCTGTAAGAGTATATAAAATATCTCTGCGACCAGTGTTTTCATCATCTTCACTGTTTTCACCACAAAAATACTCAATATAATCCGTATCGTCTTTAGGATCGCTTATATTTTCTAATAGATCTTTCAGCGATGCAATTGCACCCACCATCTCAGATTTAGCTTCGTCATAGCGATTCTTTATAAGTCCCTCAACATCTTCCTTATCAAAGCTATCGAAAGCTTCAGCAGTATAATCAGCCACTGCAAGCTGAACATTACGAAACAAGTCCATGTAATCTACGATATAGCCATAGTCCTTATCTTCGCCATCTGGTCTATTGACTCGGCAGATAGCCTGGAAAAGGTCATGATCCCTCATGGATTTATCAATGTATAAATATGTCGCAGTAGGGGCATCAAACCCTGTTAAAAGTTTATCTACCACGATAAGAAGTTTCATCTTAGCAGGTTCTTTTTTGAACTGCTCTTTTGCTTCTTTTTCGAATTCAGACAGCGATTTACCTTTAAGCATACGCTCATAAATAGACTTCTTATATTCTTCTTCGCCCTCTTGACTTAAATCACTCGTCGCTGTTCTAACACTTGCTGTTGAAGGCTCAAATGAAGTTACAACAGCACACTTGTTAAAGCCGTTGCTAGTAAAAATATCCCAGTATCTGCAAGCCTCGTATATACTGTTGGCCACAAGCATCGCTGTACCACGCTCATTTTTTAGACGGGGTTTTAAATTCATATCGAAAATGATGTCATTAGCGATTTTCTCAAGTCTTTGTTTCGAACTATATAATTTGTTGATTGAAGTCCAACTTTGCTTCAGCTGTATCTTTGCTCTATCAGTAAGACCTAAAGTTTTGTTATCAAACCATAAATCAACTTTGTCTTTACTAGATAGGTCTTGGTCAACATCTCTTGCTTCATAACGTAAATCAAGAACAACGCCATCTTGAACACCTTCATCAAATTTATAAGTATGGATGTAAGGTCCAAAAGTCTCAAGACTGGTCGCCTTATCTTTCTTGAGTAGTGGAGTACCTGTAAAACCAATCAGTAATGCTTCTGGCATCAATACTTTAACTGCCTCATGTAATTTTCCTGAGTTAGTGCGATGGCACTCATCAATAAAAGCTATAATATTTCCTTTAGCTTTAAAGTCTGCCGGGAGGTCTTTTATCAATTCTTTACGGTATTGATCCACGTCGGATTGTTTACCTGCATTATGTCCGTATTTATGAATCAAAGAGCAGATAATAGAATCATCATTTTTATTCAGAATCTCTCTTAAATCAGCGCTGCTTTTTGTTCTTCGTACTTTTTCATTTACATCAATAAACAGGCTTTCAATTTGGTCATCAAGCTCATCTCGGTCGGTGATGATTACCACTCGGCTATCTGTTACATTCTCAATAACCCATTTTGTAAGCCATACCATAATTAGAGACTTACCTGAACCTTGCGTATTCCAGATTATTCCACCTTCGCCTGCAAGAATTCTTTTCCTAGCAGCAATATTAGCAAAATACTGATTATGTCTTGCAATCTTTTTCACTCCAGCATCAAAAATAATAAAGTCGTGGATTAGTGAAAGAAACCTCTCTTTATGACAAAGAGAAATTACACCATCTCTCAGCTTATTTCTGTCCCTAGATTGAATACCTTTAATAGTCACAGAAAGTTCGTCCGTAGCTTTAATATCTTCCTTCCAGTTCAGGTAATACTTCTCAGGAGTTTCGATTGTTCCATATTTCAGTCCTTCTGCTTCGTTACCTGCAAAGAGAAACTGCGTAGTGCTAAAGAAGTTCTGAATATACTCTTTTTTCTGGTTTGTGAGATTCTGGCGAATTCCCTCACCAATACTTACACATGAACGCTTTAACTCAAATATGCCAAGAGCAATGCCATTTATATACAGCACAACATCAGGGCGTTTTCTTTCTATTTGATTATAGCAAAGAACACTTACTTCCTCAGCAACATAAAAATCATTGTTATCGACATTGTTCCAGTCGATATAATGTACTGTTTGACGATTCTTATTTTCATCTTTAACACCTTGCTTGCCATAGCGAAGTAGGGAATAGACTTCTTTATTGATTTGGTAAAGACTATCTACTTGATTACTCGCTTTTGAAACAAGCTCAGTTACAGCTTTAGAAATCTGGTCTTTCGTATAACCTCGTTTTTCAAGATTCTTCTTTAACAAATCTTCTTTGATAGGTTTGTTATTCTGATCCTCAAGATTTCCGAGATAAGTATAGCCAAGACCACCGTCTTCCTCTTTATCTATTAACCAGTGAAGGACCTTGTTTTGCAATTTTCTTTCTAAATCAACAGACATAGCCTTTACCTCCTCATGCTTTAAGACGCACACGGCCTGTTAAGAGGTCGTCCATTGCACCTTCTTTAATTTGTAACATTTTTTCTTTTTCTATTTTGAGAGATTCTATTTCATCATCCAGTGATGTCAGAACCTCAGCAATTGCATGTTGTTCTTTTATTTCTCTCGGAAGTCGTATATTTATATTTTTTATTAAAGTTTTATTCAATCCACCACGTCCACCGTCACCTGATGAAAGTTCTCTTAATTCAAGATACATATTTTCAATTAGATAATATAAGAACTTGGAGTCCGTTTCATCTGCTGCAACTAATGCAGCTAAAGATTGGTTTAATGCCATTGGATACGCTAGAAATGCTGCTGTGCCCCTGGTCTTTCCTTGTCCTGCTAGTGCGATTAATACCGAATCTTTTGGTGCCATTTTAGCTGAGGAATTGTTCAAGCCAATATTTGTGATATTTTTGGTTGCTCTAGTAATTATTTTTTGATGTATTTCTGTAGAAGCAAGCCACGGAATTGACCCACCCCAGTATTTGTCTACCGTAGTAGAAGGAGTACCCCCTGTAATGATTTCTTTTGTAGAATCTTCAATTGTTGATTCAATCCACTCACCATTAAACCCATCAAGTCTTGTCCTACCACTGACTAAGTCCTCTAACGCACCATCACGGATTGCTTTTTTCTTTTCAATTAGTTCGGATAGATTGTCGATATGCTCGTCAAAATCTGATAATGCTGAAGCGATAGCTTGTTGTTCTTGGAGAGATGGTAATATTACGGAAATCTTACTTACTACATTACTCATGAGCTTAGGGTTTCCAACATAGGATACATATTTCGGTGTCTCTTTATTAATAATTTCAGCCATACAGGCATTTGCATAGCCCTCTTGTGAACTCAATACACCACAAACATTAGTACAATAAAATTGTCCTTCCCTATATTTTGTTGTTCCTGCATTAGCACCATCAGTTGTCCATGTAATCCCATTGGTAAACAGAAACTTATGGTAGTACCCTAACAAACCGTTGTTTAGAGTTTGTGATGAATATACTGGATACTTATTGGTATTATTTTTAATAGAGGATATCTTATTAGTGGCTAGGACTTGACCTCTCTTAATTTGATAGATATCTCCAATTTGTACTTCTTTCCAATCTTCAGGATAAGTTACCATGTGTATCCCATCCTTTCTAAAGCGGATTTAACCTTGGCTTTTGACTGATTTGTCTTCTCTTCAATTTCTCCCAAAGTATGTTCATAGCGTTTGGCAATTAAGACTACTTTTGAAGCAAGATTATTCAGCACCTGGTCAATCGCATCAATAATGTCATTTTCGAGCCTTGCCATCCACTTTTTGTCAAAGAGTAAATGCTTTACTTCATCAATCGTTAGTTCTCCATATTTAGAAAGCACTAAATCATCTAGTTCTTTTTGAGCTTCTTTAATCGCTTTATCAGCTTCTTCTTTTTCAGTTAACTTAGCTTGGTAAGAAAGAAGAGCATTATATTCTTCAACATATGTTTCTGGCATTATTGCATTGTCATTTGCTTCTTTTAATGCATTTCTTAACTTAGCTTTTCCAAATGAACCGTTCTTATTTCTAAGCTCATATGTCTTCAGCTTACTATTGGCTTTGACGATTTTCTCCATCTCTGAAGTACTGCCTGCATCAAATAATTCAATAAGTTTCGTAATGTCATCTATCACTTCAGAAGTCTTTTTATTTTCAAGTTCTTTTATCTGTTTATTCAGATTTGCTTTAGGTATACCGTCACCTTTCTCATTCAAAGCATTTATAAGCAAGCCTTCGTCACCTGATTCTTCTTCTCTCATTTCATCCAGTTCAGATTCAAGCAATGCAGATTTTTCGATTAGCTCATTAAGAGCCATTAACTCAGTTTCAAAATACTCCTGTTCAATAATGTCTCTCGAAATTAAAGCACCTTCAAAAGACTTCATTTTTGAAGTATCATCGACTTTTATTTCTTCTCCATTTTCATCTTTAGCTTTCTTTTGAGCGTATACATATTCAATCTCACGTCCCGCATCATATCCGCTCGCTTTTATTACATATACATCATCTTGCATTTTCTCATTCCAATAGTTAAGCAAGAAGTCGTACACATCGTAATTGTCTAGAAGTTTTGCCGATTCAAAATCTCTCAAAATTTCAATACCCAAGCTTCGAATTAATTCTTTTGGATTTGTATCTGTATTAATATTGAGTAATGAATCTTTTACTTTATTTTTCCACGTCTCGAATAGAGAACCGTATTCAGTTTCCTTTTCAACCTTTATGTTTTCATCTTCAGATATAACTGTTTCAATTTCATTTGGTTTTATAGCAAGATTATAGACATTATGTTTTTCATCAACACAAGTGAATATCTCTTGTCTTAACTGTGGCGATATTTTCCAGAGTCTCTCCAAAGAGTTAATATCGACTTCTGGAATACCACCCTTAAGATGAGATGCAATGTTTTGAGGTAATGTATCATCTATTTTTTGGATATAACGAGGCACATTAAGGTTTCCTTCGTTCTCTTCTAAAATCTCCTTATAGGTAATAAAGCGAGAGTACCCCTCAACCTTTTCTTGGTGAATAAAGGTTTGCACAATTTTCTCAATATCCTGTTCACGAAGACGGTTCTTATTTCCATCTTTCTTAAACCCATCGCTCGCATCAATCATAAAGATACCTTCACGTTTATCAGCGTTTTCTTTATCGATTATGATGATACTAGCTGGGATTCCTGTACCATAAAATAAGTTTGCCGGTAGCCCAACTATACCCTTGATATATCGTTTCTCAAGAACAGCTTTTCTAATGGTTTCTTCTGAGTTTCCTCTAAAGAGAACACCGTGTGGCAGAATAATCCCTGCCTTACCATTGCTATCCAATGCTTTTAGAACATGTAGAAACCAAGCATAATCACCATTCTTTTCTGGTGGAATGCCATAACCATCAAACCTCTTATATTTATCTTCAGATGGTTTAATTCCATCAGTCCAGTCTTTATCAGAAAATGGTGGGTTCATGACAATAAAATCAAATTTTCTAAGTCCACCAAAATCATCAGTATATTGTGGGTTTGCCAATGTATTTCCGCTTTTAATTTCACCTGTACCTTTGTTATGTAGGATGAAGTTCATCTTTGCTAAACCAGCAGTATCAGGATATTTTTCTTGTCCAAATATTGTTACTATGGAATCACCATTATCATCAGTTGGTGCTTCATCTGCTGAACGAATAAGTAAGGATCCACTCCCCGCCGCAGGATCATGGAGGGTCCATTTCTTTCCTGTCTCTTGTTTAATATTGCCAATACCAATAAGTCTAGCAATAATACGTGACACCTCACTAGGTGTATAAAACTGTCCCTTACTCTTACCAGACTCCTGAGCGAATTTCATCATGAAGTATTCATATGCATCCCCAATGATGTCATCTCCACTGGCTCTGTTGCTTTTAAAGTCAATCGCAGGATTTTGGAAAATAGCTATAAGACCAGAAACTTTATCAACTAGTTCTTTACCAGAACCTAGTTCATCTGGATTGTTAAAGCTTACGTCAGGAAGTGCACCTGCTAGCTTATTATCTTCTAGAAACTTTTGAAGAATTACATCAACTCTTTCGCCAACATCTGGTTTACCTTTTGCAGCAATCAAGTCGTCAAATGAGGCACCTTCATTTACTGTAAATTCAGCAAAACGTTGCCCTTTATATCTGTCTGATACATACTTGAAGAATAACAATACAAGCACATAATCTTTATACCTTGAAGGTTCTACCCCACCTCTTAATTTATTACAAGCATCCCATAATAGGGAATACAATTCTGATTTTTTCACAGCCATTCATTTAACCTCTCTCATCTATTAAGTGTTTTATATTTAGTATTCAGTAATATCTATACCTGCTTTTAATAATCTTTCATATCTCTCGTGGGAGATAAGAACTGCTACAGGCTTTCCATTTTTCAAAACAAAAGCTGTTTTATCTTCATCTGATAAACCAGTAATTAATTTTGATGATTGTCCTCTAAGAAAATCAGACATGTTATAGAATTCCATCGGTTCCTTTTGGACTTTATCTTCCTTATCCATACCTAAATCCACCTTTTCTTTTTACCATAACATTTTACAACTCTTATTTCAACCTTTATATGTACTTTAAAAGTAATTACTTTATAAGTGCATTTCAATCTTGTTTATCTATTCAAGCCAATAGCCATCTTGTCAACTCACCACATTTTTGCCAGCAATCTTATCAACCCACCAATCCTATATTCAAATTCGTAAATCCGGTGAGTAATCCACCAATCTTGGATAACTTCCCTCATAGTAAAAATCCGCGATTATCCTTCCGGCTTAGAACCAGACCTCAAACCACGGAAAGCCTTTATTTGCTTATCTTATTACACCCTTAATTATTCACCCTTGACATCAATACTACCGTCTCCACATGAGAAACTTAGGCTATTTCCAAATATATCTACAAGCACTGTAAAACCTTGATTTTATGTATGTTTTACATTAATTCTATCTACTCACCACTATCATTTTCGACTAGGCTATTTTTGCCCTTATGCTGTATGTAAGAAATCATTTCATCTATTGTGGCTAGTCTATCATTCATCATTAGTGTAACCTTAGGATACCAACCCAAAGCCTCTGCGATTTGTTTCTTTTCATCTTCTTTTTGAAGTTCTTCACTACATTTCTCACAGGCATTAAGCTGTTCAAAAGAACAAGATCCAAATGCAGCATGACTCACATCTTCAATTCTATGTAAACTTTTGCAAACATCACAATACACATAAATCGCATCATCCAATAATGGAACAAGTTCCCCCTGCTCATAATCAGCATTTAGCTTTAAGTACATCATACATAATTCCTACCTTTCTTCTTTTGGTAGTACTATATATCACTCGTGAGGCACATAATAGCAAGTCATTTATTATACAAAGATGAAGATAATTATCCGACTACTTTTTCTTTGAGCTATACTTATTTGCGCTGCGGTGCTTTGTCCCCTCTTCATCTACCGTGACATTGCTTCTCTGAGTTTTTCTTTTTTGCACTGCCTCAAAAACTTCCTTAGAGATGATTGCCGGGTTATTATCACTGATTAAATAATATGTACTATTCTCATCAGATTTCAAAAGCTCCGCTTCTCCGATATACTTTCGTTTGGTTAGCGTCAACTCAACAGTTCGTTTGTTCCACTTATCCTTGCCGGTTGGTGATTTGATACCTAGATTTTCTAGTTCTTTCAAGATGCCTGTTACGCTTTTGCCACCAAGATACAAGTTGAATATCTTCTGAACAATAGTTGCCTGTTCCTCATTAACAATTAATTTTCCGTTCTCATCGCTATCATATCCGTAACATTTTCTATCAGCTAATTTTGAAGTTCCGTATTCGACCTTCTTCTTAATACCCCATTTGATGTTTTCGCTTCTACTCTCGTTTTCTGCTTGTGCCAATGCCTCCACGATGGAAATCATCAGCTGGTTGTCGGTTTCAGCGGAATCCAGATTTTCTTGTTCAAAAATAACACGAACATCGGATTCTCCTAGTATCTTCAAAGCCTCGAGTGTATCAACAGTATCCCTGCCAAACCGACTAAGACTTTTGGTTATCACTATATTAATTTTCTTTTGCTTGCTATCTTCAACCATACGAGCAAAATCTTTTCTTAGAGATTTGGACTTACTGGATGCAATATCAATATAGACATCAACTAATCTCCAAGTATCCACTGTAGCCACAAGCCTAGTAAGTCCGGAAATCTGAGTAGTAAGACTATTCAATTGTTGCATGTCATTTGTACTAACCCTGCAATATATTCCAACCTTCTTTTCAATTCTAGAACGTACAGCCGGAATATAGTTTACTTTCTTTTCCATTTTCACTCCTTGTGGCTAATCAACATCAATTTCATTTTATCTATGATGAATAGCCTATTTTTCTTCAAACCACACATATACTCTAGTGAAAAATCAATTTACAATCATTCCGTCAACTTGCCATCACATCTTAACAATCCTATCTCCACAACCTACCTGTTTTCAAGCTGTCAACTCAACCCTACGGCATTTTCGCAGTGGATATGTTTGGTTCTGAATGAAAATGGGGTTCTTTGCCACCAAGGAAAAATCTGCCTAACAACAGAAATCCCTTTCTTTCAAGCCTTTCTCACACTTTAATTTTCTACCCTTGACATCAACGCTACACACTCGACGTGATGCGTCATCGGGAACATATCTACCGGCTGGGCAACTTCAGCCTGATAACCGTTCTGTTCCAGATAAGCCAAATCGCGGGCAAGCGAAGCCGGATTACAGGAAACATAAACTATACGCTGTGGCATGACCTGCGCAATAGCAGCCAGCACTTTTTCTTCGCAGCCAGCACGAGGCGGATCAAGCAGCACAACTTCGGGACGCACACCCTGTTCTACCAGTTCCTGCATTTTAACAGCAGCATCCCCTAAAATAAATTCTGCATTATCACAGCGATTATCTTCAGCATTACGTTTTGCATCTTCAATAGCAGAAGCTATAATCTCAATTCCATAAACTTTTTGGGCATGTTTTGCCAAATACAGAGAAATTGTACCGGTTCCGCAGTAACAGTCAACAACGGTTTCACCACCGCTCAAAGCCGCAAATTCAATCGCTTTGTTATAAAGCTTTTCAGCCTGAGCGCTGTTTACCTGAAAAAACGACTGCGCAGAAATATTGAATTTTAAAGTTCCCAAACGGTCTTTGATTGTCGTTTTACCATATAATAAGCGTGTTTTATTACCCATCACGATATTGGTCTGTTTTTTGTTGATATTCTGCACTACACTTTTCAAGCCCGGAACAGCATCACGCAGCATTTTGACCAGCTCTTTGCCATGTGGAATATCGTAACCGGCAGTAATGATAACTGCCATAACCTCACCAGTGTTAACACCAACCCTGCCCATAACATGGCGGACTACGCCCTTACCTGTTTTTTCATCATAAGCAGAGATTTCATACTGCCGCATCCATTGACGGACAACAGCAATAATGTCATTGTTACGCTGCTTCTGGATCAGACAGTTTTCAACGCCGACTACTTTATGTGTAGCCGCAGCATAACATCCGATTTCCAAAATTTCATTTTCAAATGCAACCGGGAACTGCATTTTGTTACGATAATGCCATGGATCTTCTTCACCGATGATCGGCAGAACTTTGACTTCCTGTAAATGCCCGATCCGAAAAAGCGCATCGCGAACCTGCTGTTCTTTAGCCTTTAATTGCCCCGTATAGTTTAAATGCTGCAGCTGACAACCGCCGCAGGCTTCATAAACAGGACATAATGGTTCTACCCGCTCAGGTGATGCTTCCAGAATGGCCGTTACTTTCCCTGACGCATAATTTTTCTTCACCTGTTCCAGCTCTACTTCTACTGTCTCATCTGCTAAGGCGCCATGAGCAAAGACCGTAAATCCATCAGTCTTGCCCACACCTTCACCGCTGCTTCCTAATCCTGTTACTTTCAAAGTTATTTTATCACGCACTAAAAATTTATTATCAACGCTCATAAAATTCTCCTAAATTAAATTTTCAACAACTAAATTATACCACAAATCTATACAGTTTCTTCATTTTACAGTTTAAATAAAATGGCAGAAAAGCGAACTTTTTCACCTTCTGCCAAAATAATCAGCTATTATTTAGTTGCATCTACCCAACTACCTCCAGTTACCTTTTCCAGCATTTCAGCACTGATCGGCAAAGCTGAATGAGGTGTCCCTGCAGCAATAAAAGTAATGTCATACTCTTTCAAACTATTATCCAGATAAACTGAAACCTGCTGACGCAAGGCAAACGGACATACTCCTCCGGGCGCAAAACCTGTGATTTGCATTACAGTTTCCGCATCTGCCATTTTGATTTTTTTCGCTTCGATGGCACGGCCCCATTTTTTTGTGTCTATTTTCTTATCGCCGCAGGCAACAATCAAAATCGGCTTGCCATCAGCTAAAAAACACAAGGTTTTGGCTATCTGTCCCGGCGTTGTGCCCAAAGCCTGAGCCGCCAATTCCGCAGTATGTGTTGATCCCGGCAATATTTTTATTTCCAGTTCCGGATAAGCCTGCAGGCTTTCCTGTACTCTTTTCAAACTTGTTTCATATTCTTCTGCATGCTCTTCCATTTCCATCATCCATCCCTCACATTTCTTTTGCAATTCTGCCACAACTAACAGCTTTATTTTTATACTTTCTGTGCTATAATATATCCATACATGAAGTCATACAGGCATCTGTTGTAATTTTAACACAGACAAGTCTCTCTGACAAATCAAAGTACCTGTTAAAGGAGGTTTATCCATGGATATCATTACTAAAGATACCGGCATCATCGATGCTGTTCAACAACATCCTGAAATTTTGGAAGTGTTTGCTAAATATGGTCTGGGCTGTGTTGGCTGCATGGCAGCTCATTACGAAACCATCGGCCAGGGAGCAGGCGCTCACGGCATTGATGTTGAAGCGCTTATTGCCGACATCAACAAGGCTGTTGCTGCTGCAAAATGATCTTCTTAATAAAAAACAGTCTGACGTTGAAGCGTCAGACTGTTTTTTATTACCACTTGTACAATGATCTCAATAAAGCTATCTCAACTTTATATCCAGGCAATTCATTCGGTGTTTCTAAATAAAAGGGCAAGTCTTTCAGCTGAGGATGATTAGTGACAGCGCTGAGCGCTTCCAATCCAATGTTCCCCTGACCTATTTTTGCATGCCGGTCCTTATGGCTGCCCAAAATATTCAGGCTGTCATTGATATGAACAGCTAAAAGACGTTTCAAACCAATAATTTTATCAAATTCCTCCAAAACACTTTCCAAATCATTAACTATATCATAGCCGCCGTCAAAAACATGACAGGTATCCAGACATACCCCCAGTTTTCCCTGCAGCTCCACTCTGTCGATAATCGAACGCAGTTCCGTAAAGTTTCGCCCAACTTCACTGCCTTTACCAGCCATAGTCTCCAGCAGCACCATTGTCTGCTGCTGAGGACGCAGGATTTCATTCAGCAATTCTGCTATCATGATTATTCCCTGCTCTGCTCCCTGTTTTACATGACTGCCAGGATGGAAATTATATCTTGTACCAGGCAGCAGCTCCAGCAACTGCAAATCCTCAGTCATTACCATACGTGCAAAATCCCTTATTTTAGAATCTGCCGAACAGGCATTGAGTGTATAAGGCGCATGTGCCAGGAGCGGCGCAAAAGAATTCTCCCGCATCAGCGCCAGTAAAGCCCTGATATCCTCTGTATCGATCGCTTTGGCTCTGCCTCCGCGTGGATTACGTGTAAAAAACTGAAAGGTGTTGGCACCAAGAGCCAGTGCTTCCTCTCCCATATGCAAATAGCCTTTTGCCGACGATAAATGACAACCAATATTGAGCATAGACCCTCCTAGATTTACAAAGCTTTTAAAAATACGTTATAATTATAACATATCAAGCCTGTTGAAAGGAAAAGTTTGACCATGCAAGCATTACGAGAACACCTGCTGAGCCTGCAGGACACCAAATATCAGAAATTTCACAGTGCCCTTTGTCCCGGTATCTATAACATCATCGGCATCCGTATCCCTGTATTGAGAAAACTGGCAAATGAAATCCTCCGGGATGGAGATTACCCTACTTATCTGCAGAAAGCCTTATACGAACCTTTTGTCTACAGTGAAGAAGCAACCTTATGCGGTATGATTTTAGGTTTACTGAAAATTGATTTTACTGAACTGCTGGAAAATCTCAATATTTTTGTTCCCCGCATCGACAATTGGGCTGTTTGTGATGTTACCTGCGGCGGTTTGAAAGTTTTCAAAAAAAATCAGGCTCAGGGACGCGAATTTCTGCAGCAATATCTTGCTTCTCCCAGAGAATATGAACTGCGGTTTGCTGTTGTAATGCTGATGAATTATTACAATGATGACACATATATCGACAATACACTGAAAGAACTGAACAATGTACGACACGAAGGTTATTACGTAAAAATGGCCGTAGCTTGGGCTTTATCGCTGTGCTTTGTCAAGCAGCGAGCTAAAACAATGGAACTTTTTCAAAATAATGAACTTGATGACTTTACTTACAACAAAGCCCTTCAGAAATGTCGTGAATCCTTCCGTGTCAGCGATGCAGATAAAGCCCTGCTGCAAAATATGAAGCGTAAATAAATAATAAAACTCCCGTCTTTATTCAAGACGGGAGTTTTATTATTTTGCCATGCTCAGCAGCATCGCTACTGCTAAAATACTCATGGGTATCAAAATCGCCAACTGACCGATTTCATTGGAATAGTTGAAGAAAAAGAATACAGAAAGCCGAGGCAACAGCTCCTAATTGCCAAACAACAGACCAAAAATCAAAGGAAATGCATTAACAGGCCTTAATTCCGTTATTGATGGTATAGGTATAATAACAAAACCTTTAAAGAGCAGCGCCGTAACGGCAAATACTGCCGTCAGCAAAGCTGCAACTGTCAGTTTTTCTGTTTTATTTCTCTGCGCCCATCATTCCGCCTACTTTTGCACCAGTTTAACCAGCACTTCCACACATTTTAGCAGGGAAGGCACCGGCAAATATTCAAAACGCCCGTGGAAATTATGCCCGCCGGTAAAGATATTGGGACATGGCAACCCCATTTCTGAAAGCCTTGCACCGTCAGTACCACCTCGTACCGGTACTAGATGCGGCTCGATTCCAGCTGCACGCATTGCATTTTCAGCCCGTTCAATTATTTCATAAACAGGCATAATATATTCCTTCATATTACAATAGACATCTTCCATTTTACAAACAACGCTGCCCGCGCCGTATTCAGCATTCAGACAATCCACCATATGCAGCAGCAGTTTTTTACGATCTTCCAGCTTCTTCCTGTCATGATCGCGCAAAATCATTTCCAGCTCAACTTTATCCGTACCGCCATTGATACGCAGACTGTGATAAAACCCTTCATACAGCTCAGTATATTCAGGACGCTCGCCGGCAGGCAGCAGCATCTGCCACTTGGCTGCCATCGTCACAGCGTTGCGCATCTTATTTTTAGCAGAACCAGGATGTACCGAAACTCCATAAAATGTCACCGTGGCATTGCAGGCATTAAAGGTTTCATAATTCAATTCACCAACAGCGCCGCCGTCAACTGTGTAGGCAAAATCAGCACTAAAATCTGTCAGAGGAAAATGCTCCGTTCCCCGTCCTATTTCTTCGTCAGGGGTAAACGCCAAAAGTATCTTGCCATGCTTGATTTCCGGATGTGCAAGTAAATACTCACAGGCTGAAACAATAGCGCATACTCCAGCCTTGTCGTCGGCTCCCAGCAAAGTCGTACCGTCCGAGGTTATAATTTCCTGTCCCAGATAATTTTTTAATTCTGGAAACTCCTTCGGGCTCAATTTAACCCCTTTGCCAAGGTCCAGCTCACTGCCGTCATAGGCAGAATGCACCTGCATTTTGATATTCGCTCCCGATGCTTCATTACTGGTATCCATATGAGCAAGCAACCCGATAACAGGCAGTTTTTCATTCGTATTAGCCGGCAATGCAGCCAGTACGTAACCATATTCTGTAAGTGCTACGTCATCCAAACCCAAACCTGAAAGTTCAGACTTCAGTAGTTTTGCCAGCTTTAACTGCTTTGCCGTACTGGGCGAAGTTTCTGATTTATCATCAGAAGCCGTATCCAAAGCGACGTAGCTTCGAAAACGTTCAATAATCTTATCTTTACTGAGTTCAATCATTTTTATATACTCCTAAGATCTGCCGTGCAGATAGTCTAACAACTGTCGCGCAATCCTGCCGTTGCGCCCGGTGTGACTCATTTCCCACTTTACCGCAGCAGCACGCAGATCTTCTTTTGGAATATCCAGCCCTTCGGCTTCAGCTTTATTTTCCAACAAACGGAAATACTGCTCCTGATCCATCGAATCAAAAAATAATTTTATACCGAAACGGTCAGCCAGAGAAATTTTTTCGTTAATACTGTCGCGGCTATGCAGCTCGTTCATATTCTGATCCTGCCACACTTCCTTGATAATATTACGGCGATTGGAAGTAGCATAGAACAACACATTATCAGGTTTTACTTCAAGCCCACCATCTAAAATGGATTTTAACGCTTTGTATTCCACTTCAAATTCTTCAAAAGACAAATCATCTAAAACAACGATAAATTTTTTGCCCCAACGGCTCAATTCCTGCATCACCTTTGGCAATCCGGCAAAGTCATGGCGTTTTACTTCAACCATCCGCAGACCTTTTTCAAAAAATGCATTGCCGAGAGCTTTGATAGATGATGATTTGCCAGTACCACGATCGCCAAAAAGCAATACATTATTAGCAGGCTTTCCTTCTAAAAAAGCTTCCGTATTGCGTATCAATTCTTCTTTCTGATAATCATAACCATACAGCTTATCAAAAGTCATATCAGAATAGTTTTTAGTACCAGACAGGCATTCCAGTTCGCCATTCCAGGCAAAGGCACCGTTGTCCAGCATTGCGCCATAACCATAGTCATTATAATAACTGCATAAAATTTCTACAGCTTGCCGCCCGTTTGCATCACCTTCAACATGCAGTAAAATTTTTTCCAGCTTACTGCGTCCCGGCAAAGGCCTGAACACTGTCGGCGTATAGTTTCCCAGCAGTGGATGGTTTTTATAACGATTAAAAACGTCATCGACGAACTCGCGCATAATTACAATATCATGCGCTGCAGCTCTTGCCAGTCCTTCACCAATTTTACCGTCATTTTTTTCGGCAACAGCAGAAAACACATTCTGCTCATGCACGATTGCCGACAGCAAATACTCCAAAGGAATAATCCCTGTCAGGCCTTTTTCTTCAGCAGCAACCAGCAGCAAACCTTCCAGTTCCGGCGCAAAAAATTCTTTAGGCCTGCGCAGAGCATTTACGATCGGGTCGGATAACAGAGCTCGGTAGATCACCAGGTTACTTAAATTAGCGCAGCAATTCATCTCATTCATCTCCGTCTGTCAAAGATTTTAGAAGGTTCTGAATACTTTTTTTATAAACAGGGTGTATTTTATCTGCAGCAATTTCTGACAGCGGCTGCAGTACAAAAAGTCTGTTTTGCATATCAGGATGCGGCAGTACCAGTTTTTCACTATAATAGATCAGATCATCATACAAAAGTAAATCTAAATCTATATTTCTTTCACCCCAATGCCGTAATCGCACCCGACCCATTTCCAGTTCAGTATCCAAAAGCAGCTTCAGCAACTTTTCTGGTGCTAAATCAGTTTTCACACAAGCAACAGCGTTAATAAATTCAGGTTGATCTGTCACACCATAAGGTTCAGTTTTAAAAAAGCTTGATACAGACCTTATTTGCAGTCCTTTGACCAACAACATTTTTAAAGCCTGTCTGAGATTAGCTTCCTTATCACCTAAATTACTGCCTAAAGCTATATATGCGATGGACATAAAATTGCCTCCAGCATCCTTATAGCCCGCAGATTTTCCTGTACATCATGCACTCGTACCATTTGAGCTCCTGCATACACAGCCTGACAACTGGCAGCAATCGTACCTTCCAGGCGTTCTTCTGCTGGAATTCCGCCGAGTACACTTCCAATAGTACTTTTGCGTGAAGCAGCAAGCAATACAGGATAGCCTAAACCTGTCAGTGATTTCAGCCCCTGCATCAATTGCAGATTTTGTTCAATATTTTTAGCAAAACCAATGCCGGGATCAAAAATTATTTTTTCTTTTGCCACGCCACGGTTTTCCAGGATTTTAGCCCGTTGCAGCAAATAAGCTGCAACCTCTGTTACTACATTTTTATACTCGCAGTTTTGCTGCATATTTTTAGGCGTGCCTCGCATGTGCATTAAAATAATCGGTACTTTACTGCCGACAACTAAGTCAGACATAGCAGCATCACCTTCCATCGCAGTAACATCGTTAATGATATCTGCGCCGGCTGCTAAAGCCGCCTCTGCCGTCGAGGCACGATAAGTATCGATAGAAATAACACAAGCCGGATAACGCTCTTTCAATGCCTTGATAACAGGAACAATGCGCTTTTGTTCCTCGTCTGCAGTTACGGCATCACTGCCAGGGCGGGTAGATTCCCCGCCAATGTCTAAAACAGCCGCCCCTTGTCTAAGCATTTCGCCTGCCTTTTCCACTACCTGTTCCAACTGCGGCACACGCGAACCTGCGTAAAACGAGTCTGGTGTAATATTTAAAATACCCATCACCAACATTTTATCATAATTCAGTGTCCTGCCGTCAGATAAAATAGTTTGAGGAATCGGCGCATCTAATATAGCCATCAATTCACTTTTTATTCCTGCCATACCAAAATAAGGCATCTGCGTTAATTTTTCCAGCAGCCTGGTATAATGTTTATATGTTCCCAGAAGAATTACATCTACCCGTTCTTCAGCACAAACTACACACCCGGCTGGAATTGCACAATCTCCACCACAAGCCAGCATTTCCTGTTTGATAATATTGGCAGCAGGAGTACGGATATCCAAAATTTTTAAGGGAACAATTTCACTTTTATGCAAAAAAATCGCTTCACTGGCAGGATGAATACCCAATTGACTGAATTCATTGGCCAGTGTTTGCGGTTCCAGCTTCAGAATCATATCTCCACGTCCTTCCAACCCTTTTCGACACAAGCAAAAGCGTTATGATTATGGATACTTTCAATGCTTTCCACAGTTGCTTTATACCATATTATGCGTTTATCGGCTTCCAGACGCAAAGCAATTTCGCGGACCGCGTCTTCAACAAAACGCGGATTATCATAGGCCTGCTCAGTTACAAACTTTTCATCAGGACGTTTCAAAAGACCGTAAACAGGCGCGCTTGCTCCTGCATCAGCAATAGCAGCCAGTTCTTCCAGCCAAACCATTTCAGCAGATCTAATTTCCAATTTAGCCAAAGCTCTTTGGTTATGAGCGCCATAAGCGCTGATCTCTTTCGAGCATGGGCACAAGGTTTGAATAGGAATCTCCGCAGAAATGCGCAATGAAAACTGCTCATCCTTTTCAGCCGTATAAACACAATCGATATCCAGCGGTGCTCTCTGCCCGCTGACAGGAGCCGTTTTATAAATAAAATATGGAAAATTTAATTGCAGAAAAGCCTTTTCTGCCTGCAGCCGGTCCTTCAAACGGTCAAGAATATTTTCTAAAGAACCTAATGTCACTGGTCCTAGCGTTTGCAGGCACTCTACAAAACGACTCATATGCGTTCCGCGCAGATCATGAGGAAGATCAACCGCCAGGCTTACTGTAGCGACCGTGTTCTGCGTTCCCTTTTCTTTATCTTTCAATGCTATCGGCCAGCGCAGATCTTTGATGCCAACATGCTTCAACGGTATATTACGACGATCTAATTCACCCTGTACATCCTTCATTATAGATCACCTCGGTAAATACAGCCGCTGGTTTTAGTTTCCCAGACTTCAACTTCATAAAGCTTATAGTTGGGCCCCTGCAGCATTTTTTGTAAACGTTGCCACACCCAAACAGAAATATTTTCTGCTGAAGGCTGCTTTAAAATATCATTAAGACAGGCATGATCCAATTTATTTAAAACCTCTTCCTTGACAATATTCTTAAGACGGATAAAGTCGATTACCATGCCTTCCTTATCAGGAGTTCCCTCTACTTTCACGACTAATTTATAAGTATGCCCATGCAGTCTTTCGCATTTACCATTATATTCTGGTAAATAATGAGCCGCATCAAATTCAAACTCTTTTAAAACAAACATAGCCCACCTCCAAAATAATTAAACTGTCAAGCCGGCAAAATCATCCTGCTGCCGCAAAGCTTCATAAGCAACGATAGCAACTGAATTTGATAAGTTAAGCGATCTTGCTTCAGCAATCATCGGGATACGCACACAGCAGTCTTCGTATTCCATACGCAGTTTCTCAGGTAATCCTGCCGTTTCCTTACCAAAAATCAACAGGCTATCCTTTTCGTAGCATACTTCAGTATACCGCTTATGTGCTTTTGTTGTCAGCAAAAACTTAGCATTATCCTTATACTTTTCCAGCACTTCATAAACGCTGTCATAGTAGTGCACATCTACCAGGTCCCAATAATCCAATCCAGCACGTTTTAAATATTTATCTTCGACCGAAAATCCTAACGGCCGCACTAAATGCAAATGACAACCTGTCGCTGCACATAAACGTGCAATATTTCCCGTATTACCCGGAATTTCTGGTTCTACTAAAACGATATGCATAAAATGTTCACCTCTCCAAATTTTAGAAACGCAAAATGCACAGTCACCTGACTGTGCACTTACATTATTTATTTTTCTTCAACAGTTCATCAACAAGTTCACGCATTTTATGCTGATCTTCTGTCGTATTTACTTCCTCTTTCACCTTGTTATCTTTTTTATCATGCTCATTTTTATATTTTTCAGATTTTGTTTCTACAGCTTCTATTCCCAGCATTCTCTGCCATACTCCCATAATTTTTTCACTATAATTAGGGCTCATGGCCCAGGTACCGTTCAACTTATACCAGGTATCACACAATCCACGCTCTAATCTGATAGCATGAGCCAAATCATAACGCGGATCAACGATCTTCGTCGAAGGATGCTTCTGCGTAGTATAGGCTAATAAATGCTGAATATGTGCACGTACACCAATTTCAGGAGTCTTAAAATGTGCCCCTTTTACACCGCCGCCTGTAGTACCAAGTCCACAGAAATTATTCTGTTCCGGCTTCACATCGCCGCCAAAACGGAAAAAACCTGTTTCTACAAGAGCCTGGGCAAAAGCAAGATCTTGGCGCACTCCTTCGCGACTGGCTTCCTGCCAGTATAAATCAACAATTTCTTCTGGACTGCAGGTCAATTTTAAATCCGGATTATTTTGTTTTAGCAAAGCCACAGCCTGAGATTTACTGGCGACCGCTTCTCCAAAAATACCAATTTCCTGATAACCGACCGGCAAGGCAGGACTTACAACCGTCTTAGGCAAAGTTCCTTGAGCGGTGGCAGAACTGCCTGCTTTATCATTATTTCTGTTGATTATTGGAGTCTCGTTTTTTTGCTGCTTAGTTTTATTTTTTTCTTTAGACTTCTTTTTCGCTTCTTTTTCTTTCTCTTTAGCCGCCTTTTTAGCTTCTTTCGCAGTCAACTGCGGCGCTGCCGCAATAGTACGCACCTGTACCTTAGATTGATTAGGCGTTGTAATACGCCGCGATTCGGTCGGGGTATTCTGTATCAATACCTGCTTCTGACTGCGTGGTTGCGGTACAGATGATACTACAGGCTGAGTTTCATTGGTTTTATTCTCTTTCTTCCTCGCTTCTGCCTGAAGCGGCATCACCGCAGCACAGCAAAAAGCCAAAGAAATAGCTATTAATTGTTGTTTTTTTAAATTCACGTCACTTCTCCTGCTTATTATATATTGATAGTTAAATTTTACCCCATTTCTACTGATACTGTAAAGTTTTATTCAGCTTCTTCACAAAAAATACGCATCTTCTATGTTATAATATAAATAAAGAATTTTTTAAGGAGTTGATAAATTATGCCCACTACTTTTAAGTTCATCAATCATGCTTGTTTCACTCTGACACATGAAGGACATACTATTATTTTTGATCCTTATCTCGATGGCAGCACCCAGGATATCAATGATCTTAAAGTTGAATATATTTTTGTTTCTCATGGCCATTTCGACCATCTTGGCAGTGCAATAGAGCTTGCTAAAGCGTGCAATGCAACAATTATTTCCACAGCTGAGGTTTGCGGAGTTGTTAGTGAAGCCGGCGTGGAAAACCATGCTATGCATTTGGGTGGGACGCACGAATTTCCTTTTGGTAAAGTGCGCCTTACTTTAGCATTCCATGGCAGCGGCATTCCTGGTGGACATGCCTGCGGTTTTATTGTCGATTTCTATGGTACTAAACTTTATTTTGCCGGCGATACCGCTTTATTTGGCGATATGCAGCTTTTACAACGATTGGATGCCTTTAATTACGCAGTTCTCCCCATTGGTGATAATTTCACAATGGGACCAAAAGACGCAGCTATTGCAGCCGAATTTTTACAAGCTGAATATGTAATTCCAATCCATTATAATACATGGCCTTTGATTGCTCAGGATCCAGTTAAATTTAAAGAAGCTGTCGAAAAAAGCACTAAATCTAAAGTTTTAATTGTAGCACCAGGCGAAAGTATTGAATTAAAATAATTTAGAATGAATATAAAAATAACCTTGCCTATGGCAAGGTTATTTTTATATTCATTCTAAATACATCGCTGCAAAATAAGGTTCCAAAACATCCTCACGACGCTGCAGTGAAAAATTAACACCAATAGTTATTTCACCTCCAGCTGCTACAATCCCTTTTATTCTGCAATTAGTACCAATCCTTAAATTATTTTTCACTATCAGTAACGCCCGTTCCATTTGCACATTATCACCAATAATCAGATTATCACCAACTACTATCGTTACTCTTCCCAACAAATGTAAATTGTTTTCTATAGTAATATTCTTTTCGGAAATCAGGAAAGCATCCCCCTTTAATGCTTCCACTATACAAGGTAACCTTGCCCCATATAAATCATCACTATAATAAATTCCCTTACCGAACCCCAACTGGCGATATTCGTCATCGGTCAAAAAACTATAGTGGCTCCATTTTTTATAAGCGCCTATGTCCAATGTCTCTAAAATATCACCTGCTTCACCAACACAGATTAAATCATTATACTTATTGAAATCACCATTTATCTTACGACCAGCAGTTAAAGTATTTTCGTAAAACTCCTGTCCGCGTCCTAACGGCGGCTGTAAACAAACCTCTGCCAATCTTATTTGCATATCATCTGCTATTGAAATAACACTCACTTTACGCCCTGGCAGACTTTCAGCTCTTTCTAAAACAACTTCTGTCTGCATTACTTTTTGACCAGGATATAACATTTGCTCTTCAAGCCTAAAGCTTTCTGTCAGATTACTGCTCTGCTCTTTTCTCAGCACACAACTCATAACATCACCAGTTGCAGCCTGCAGCTGATTATGTAAAACAATTTTGCTTTCAGCCTCAATTTCTTCGCGCAACGAATAATATAATGCCTGAACAGCTCCGCTCAACACAACACATGCCAACAATACAACAATGCTTACACTGCCTCTGCTATATCTGTTTATTTTCATCCTTCAATGACTCCATTACCTAAAAGCAGTACCTTACTGCTGGTTATCCTTCTTCCGCTTTTAGTATCCTGGATTTTTATGGTCAGCATCAATTCTCTGTAATTCAAACGTTCTGCCCGAAACTCTTCGATCTTTACAGATGCTAAAGACAAAACATTAACGCCTTTCAAAGAATTACTTTTAGTTTGACGATATAAAATATTACCACTCAGATAAAATGTTATCTGACGACTGCCAAAAACATCCTGACAAATTATTTTACTGCTGCCTTTATACCCTGTATTACTGATTGTTACTGTTGCTGCATGTAAAAACAATTCTCTCTCAGGTAATGAGAAACTGTAATTTGCAGCCCGCCGCAGCATAATGTCAGACTGTATACGCTGCCAGCCCTGCAGCAGCTGTCGCACCCCGCCTGCAAACAGCAGGCTCGTCGTTATAATAAATATTAAAGCCAAATTTAATTCGACTAATAAAAATCCTTTATTCCGACAATGCATAACGCACCTTATTAACAAGCACCTTTTGATTTCTGCATTCTCTGACTGTAATTATTTCCTGTTTAATTTGCAAGTTATCAATAAATTCCTTACGTTCAATAAACAGCCCCTGCTCTGCCGCTAAAGCATCTGCCGCCTCCACGTTCCTTACTTCCAACAATTCAAATGCCAGTTCCAGCCGATTATATTGCTGCATTGCTAAAACGCAAGCCTTATAACCTGTCAATAATGAACAGCAGGTAATACTGACAAGCAGTAAAACCAGCATCACCTCAATCAACATAAATCCCTGCTTATTTAATTTCACTTACAACGACCCTTCCAGTTACAGGCTGTACTTCAAACTTTTTTACCAGCTGTGGCTGCCGTCTATTTTTTATTAAAACCGAAAAATAAACCTGCGGTGCACCTTCTGCAGAAAAGCGTATTATTGAAGTATTAGGACTGTAAAAATACAGACTTCCCTGCCCGATTTCCTGAAGCCTTACTTTTTTTACAATTTTACCTTCGCGATAAACATAATAACACTGTTGGTCTAAATCAACAGTCAACTTATTCTGTAAGCCCGCTCCCCAAAGAGCTGCCTGCTGCAACGCAGTTACTTCCGCCGCCAGTCGCTGACAAAACCCTTCCATCTCCAAACGGTTGTCTACTTTAATAATACCCTCTGCACAAGGAATCAATAATGCCATAACTAAGCCATAAAAGCTGATATAAAGCAGTATTTCAACAAGTGTAAATCCAGAATTATTACGACTGCTTACTGCCATCTGAAACAACTTCTTTTCCTTCGGCATCATTACCTTTAAGGATGTAATTCAGTCCATTATCAGCAATGGCATAAGAAAAAACAGTATTAGTAGCATCTTGAAAACCCTTATTTCTGGCAATGTATTCACTCACCAAATCTTCTAATTTTTCTGGGCATTTACCCTTTTCCATTTTATATAACTGAATCGCACTGTCCACTGTTAAAAGATCATTTTTCAGTTTGGCATTTTTAGCTTTTTTATTAGCTGAATCAATAGACGGCAGAAGCATTCCAGCCAACACACCCAACATAGCCGTTACAGCCACCAGTTCAATCAAAGTGAAACCTTTTCTTCCACATAAATTTTTATAAAAATTCATCATAACACTTCCATCATTCGTATTCAGGTATTTCCGTTAAAAAAGTCAGTAAAGGTGATGCTACTGTAAAAATCATAGCACCAATCACTAACGATATAATAATTAAAAGTACAGGTTCCAGTAAAACTTTAAAATTTTTTAAACTTGCGGTAAAATCCTGCTCCAGTAATAATGCTGCTTCCTTAAGCATCGTTGCTAAAGCCCCTGAACTTTCTCCGACGATTAAAAATTCTATGGTCAGTGAACTAAAAAGCGGAGAAGCTAATGCTGCTGCCTTGGTAATATCGCTGCCGCGAACGATCGCTTCTGAAAAAAGCATTGCTTTTGCAGTCATTTTTTTATCAGCACTTCCAGCAGCAGCAGTTTTTATCGACACCGGCAACGAAATTCCACTATTAAGAAGCAACGACAGTATTTTGCAAAATCGTATTTCCAAAAACGTCTGTCGATAACCTGCGATAAGAGGCAGGCAGAAGCACCATTTCAGCAGACTATACCTTCGCTGCCATAAATAATATAAAATAAATAAACTTAAAGACGCTGCTGCCTGCCAATATTTAACAGCAATTTCACGTACAAACATCATTACCTGTAAAGGCAACGTTGGAACAAGGTCAAAAGACTGATATAAGTCGGCAAACAATGGTAGTAATTTAACTACAAATAAGCAGCCAGTTACTATAGCTAATGATAATACCAAACATGGATATAAGCAGATATTCTTTAAAAATCTGTTTATTTCTTCCTTCTGCCCAAAATAAACAGCCAGTTCAGACAACATCTCCTGTAAGATGCCCCCTTGTTCTCCTGCCTCAATTACTGACACAGTAACAGGTCTAAAAATATGTACGTGTTTTTTCATCGCAGCAGACAACGCTTTTCCAGCTTGTAAATCAGCAATCAATAAACAACAGACATTTGTTAAAGAAACCGGGCAGCGTGTTTTTAAAAGTTCCAATGCTCTGCACAACGGAATACCGCTGCCAAGCATGGCTGCCAATTGCTGAAAAAAACGGCTGCGTTCTTTGTCATTAACTTTACCACTATTAAACAAACGGCTTATTTTAACAGTGAAACTTTGTACTTCTTCTATCCCAGTAATATAATCATAATTTTCGTGTAAAAATGCTGCTACTTCCTGTTTACTGTCAGCTAAATAACTTCCCTGGTAAAGTTTTCCTGCCATACTGCGTGCTCGCCAGCGGTACAACTGCATTATTACACCTCCATTATTTTCAGGTATTCTTTATTCTTGCACTATACTCCCTCTCATTCTAATGATATTTGTGAAAAAATAGTGAACGAGAAAATAAAAAAGACGTCTTTCCAAGGAAAAACGTCTTTTTTATTAACTATTATTTTTACCAATTCAGATATTTAAGCTATCTTACTTTCTCCAACAGCTCCAGATATTTTCCCTTTACCAAATCTGGTTCAAAGACATATAGTAAATGTTTAAGCTGTTCTCTGCTTGTACGCGGCTGCTGAGAAGCCCAATAGCCCACTGTTAACTGTACCAGTCTGCGTACTCTGATCTTATTTTTTTCACTTTTAGCAGCAGATAAACCAAACTGCAGCCACTCTCCGTATACAGTCATTTCTTCCTGCATAGTCAGTCTCGCCACAGCAGTTATCAAATCCCGCTGAGTACGCAGCACCAAACTGCCTATTTGTTCCCGTTGCTGCTGACTGCGCCTGCTGGAAACAGCCTGATCAAGTAAAACCAGCATAAAATTCTGCCACGGAGCATATAATTTAAACGCATTAGCAAAACCATCCCAGCCTGCATACATTTGAAAATGTAAGGCAATATTCATCAGCGTACTACGCGTTAAGGCAAAATCTTTTTCACGCACCAGAAAAACAAATAATCCGTCCATTAACTGCCTGGTCTCATTTTCCCATTTTCTCCGGGCAATCTGTGCAATCAGCTGTGTCCATTCACGCACAAAATACTGTAATTCTCCTGCAGTTAATGATTTATTATTGGTCAATAACAAACTCATCCAGCGCAGCATTGGTAATGCATTAACATAACGTCTGTCCGAGGCCGTAAAAAATAGCGTCAGCAAAAATTCTACCATTTTAGAACCGGCATAGACAGTACTCTCTGCACTGTAACGTACAACAGCTTTGGATACAATAGCAGAAAATCTGGCTTCATCACGCATTCTAGCAGCCATAACTGCCATATCCTGCAGCATCTGCAGCAATTCCTGTTCCAAATCAGCATCTGTTTCTGTTAATTCATTGCTTACAATAACCACTATATTCGCACACTGTATCGTTACCTCCGGCAGTCCATCTTTCATTGCCAGGCAGCCAAGCATACCCAATTTACGTATGCCTTCTGCACGCAGATGCGAATTTGTCACTAAAACAGGCTGAAAAACAGCTACTATCTCTTTTGCTAAAATTTCATGTTTAGCACGCATGAAATAGATGCAGGAATTCTTTAATTTCTCCAAACAGGCTTCGCAGGCTATTCCCTGTTCTGCCAAAAGCTTAAAACGGCGTACTATTCGCTCAATCGTCAATGACATCTGTTCCTTGACGCTTTGCGACATAACCGCCTCAGACTGCATATCTAACGCATCCAGAAGACAACTGAGCAGATCCTGTGCCAGAACACTTTTCTCATCTGAAGACAGGTCTTTTTTCTGTGTCTGTTTTTCCAGCTTAGTTACATTATCTAAAAGATTTTTAAACGTAGGACCATGAACTATCCTGGTTGATTCTTCAGCCATCTCTACCTCTATCCTCTATTAAATATTGATAGCACCTTCATAAACGATACCGCTTACAGTATCCACAGTTACTTCCATATCGTCTTTAAGCAGGTTAAGCGCATTTTCAGCGCCAACAACTACAGGAATACTACAATTAATTGCTATGATGGCTACTGAAGATGTCAGTCCACCCTCCTCTGCAATAATAGCAGCTGCTTTAGACGCATAAGCTGCCGCTTCATCCGGCAATACTCCAACTACTAAAACATCACCAGGTTTAAACTTTTCTTTAAAATCTGTCAATGTAACAGCAGTGCATATTTTACCTGTAACCGAACGTTTACCTATACCAACACCGCTTACTAATTTATTTCCCACATTAACCACCTTAATCAAATTCGTTGAACCCGGTTTACCGACAGGAACTCCAGCTGTAATGACAACCGAGTCACCGTCTTTGACATAACCGTGTTCACGTGCGCATTTCAATGATATCTCAATCATTTCATCAGTATTATCACTGGAAGGCCCCAAAAGCGGCCTTACTCCCCAGTAAAACTGCATCGCCCTTACCCTTGCAGGTATCCGTGAAACGCCTACAACATAACACTTAGGCCTGTATTTAGCAATCATTCGAGCCGTAAAACCAGATTCAGTAACCGTAACAATAGCGTCTGCATCCAGTTCCTGTGCAATCTGCACTGTAGCATGACTTATAGCCTCAGTAGAATGTATTTTATCACTAATACCTTTTCCTTTAAAAATAGCGGCATAATCCAATGCCTCTTCTGTTCGCAATGCTATCTTGGCCATCGTCTGAACTGCTTCCAGCGGATACGAACCTGAAGCAGTTTCACCGCTCAGCATAATAACATCAGTTCCATCAAAAATAGCATTAGCGATGTCACTGGCCTCTGCACGGGTTGCACGATAACTGTTGACCATGCTTTCCAGCATCTGCGTAGCTGTAATCACAGGCTTACCGGCCTTATTACAGCGCCTGATAATTTCTTTCTGCACCAAAGGAACATATTCAGCGGGAATCTCTACTCCCAAATCACCACGCGCAACCATCACGCCATCAGAAACTTCTATGATTTCATCAATATGCGTAAAACCTGCCTGATTCTCAATTTTGGAAATAATCCCCATCCCCGATCCTGCGGCTTCTAAAACCTTACGAATCGCAAGAACATCCTCTGCCTTTTGTACAAAAGACGCTGCAATATAATCCATATCATGTTCTATTGCAAAAGTAATATCTTTTATATCCTGCTCAGACAAAAAAGGCAGTTTTAATTCCACACCCGGACAAGCGACTCTTTTACGTGAGCCCAGCTGTCCACCATGCACTACTTTCGTATAGATTTCAGTTCCGTTGATGCGTTCTACCTCTAAAGAAAGTAATCCATCAGCCAATAAAATAGCATCGCCTACTTTTAATTCATCAGGTAAACCTGAATAATTAACTGAAGCAATCTGTTCATTACCGATCTGCTCCTTCGTTGTCAGACAAAAAGACTCGCCCTCCTGCAACGTAATTTTATCATGTTCAAAAATACCCAGGCGCATCTCAGGCCCCCGGGTATCGGCAATCATAGCGATCGGTTTATTGACTTGTTCAGACGCCTCTCTGACAAGCCCCAATCTTTGGGCATGTTCAGAATGGCTTCCATGTGAAAAATTAAAGCGGGCCATATCCATTCCCGCTTTCAGCATAGAAACTAAAAGCGGGATATTATCAGTACTGGGACCAACGGTGCAAATGATTTTTGTTTTCTTCATTGCCCGGCCTCCTTAGAATTACAACTGAAACTTGTTTTCGCAAATGACCTCATACGCATCTTCAGCTTCGGAAAGCGGCACACTGATTTCATATACGCCACCGTGCTTGGAATTCGTAGTTTTAGTCTGCGTCAAAAAACCGTTCGCGGCTAATACTTCTTTGATCCTGGCAGCCGCTTCAGCGGTCTGCGCAATGTATACTACCTTCCACACAGGTTTTTCCTCCAAGTTTAAAGCTTAAGCCTCTTTAACAGCTTTGATTTTAGCGATCAGCTTGGGCAAAATTTCACGTGCATCGCCTACGATACCATATTGAGCAACCTTGAAAATTGGTGCATTGGCATCTTTATTAATGGCAATAACAATATCAGAAGCAGACATACCAGCTAAATGCTGTATAGCACCGGAAATACCAAACGCAAAATAAATTTTAGGCGTTACAGTTTTGCCAGATTGACCAACCTGATGTGCATGATCTACCCAACCTTCATCGACAACAGCGCGAGACCCCCCAACACTGCCATGTTCAAATAAAGCAGCCAATTCTTCGAGCATTTTGAAATTATCACAGCTGCCTAATCCACGACCGCCTGAACAAATAATCTCCGCATCTTCTATTTTAATAGCGCCACTGGCTCCCAAAATCTCTTTGCGAACCAACTCCACCTTAGATGTAACAGCATTTTTTACAGTATAATTTACAATTTCGCCGCTTCTAGATGCATCGACATCCTTTGCCTTAAAGACCTTAGGACGTACAGTGCCCATCTGCGGACGATGCTCATCACAGATTATCGTAGCCAGAATATTACCGCCCAAAGCAGGACGTGTCCATTCTACCAGTTCTCCATTGATATCCAATGCCGTACAATCAGCACAAAGACCTGTGCCTAAACGTGCGGCGATACGAGGAGCAAGGTCTCGGCCATCTGCAGTAGCTCCGCATAAAACAGCATTTGGTTTATAGGTTTCAACCAATTCACAAAAAGCATTAGTATAAATATCAGTATTATACTCTGCATACTCAGGTCCGCTTACAACATAAACAATATCAGCACCGGCTGCAAATAGTTTCTGCGGCAAGCTGCCAGCTTCTTTACAAATCAAAACAGCGCAGCATTTCTGATCTGCTTTAGCCGCCAATTCGGCGCCGACACCAAGCAATTCATAAACAACACCAACAGGCTCTCCGTCTTCTAATTCAACATTGACCCATAAATCTTTACCTTCTTTATTCTTTACCTCACGGACAATCTCTTCACGTTCAATTGCCTCAACAGGGCATTCCCCTATGCAGGCACCACAGGCGATACAGGTGTCCTGATCGATATTAGCCTTACCGTCAACCATATTGAGCGCGCCAACCGGGCATACTGCTATACAGGATTCACAGCCGATACATTTTTCTCTATCTACACAAATAGCCATCTTCATTCACCTCAATGAGTAATAATTTTCGCTTGTACCAATTTTTCGACCAGCATATCAACAGCTTTGTCTGTATCTTCTTCATTGATGATTTCGCTTTCAATCTGTGGTACGGACGGGGTGAAGATTTTCAAAACTTTAGTCGGAGAACCTGATAACCCTATCACTTTCGGATCAATCTCCAACTCAGCCGCACCCATTACGGGAATCTCTGCTTTTCTTGCTTTCATTTTTCCTTTGATACTGGCAAAACGAGGTTCTTTTTCAGATTTAGTAACAGTAACTACAGCCGGCAATGTAACAGCCAAAGTCTGGCAGCTGCTTTCATTCTCTCGTTCAACAAGCAGTCTTCCATCTGCTCCCAACGCTACTTTTAAAGCCCCGGTAACCTGTGGAATGCCAAGATGTTCGGCCATTTCAGGTCCAACTTGAGCAGTATCACCATCAATTGCCTGTTTACCGCATAAAACCAAATCGCACTCTCCTACCTTACGTACAGCAGCTGCTAAAGCAACACTTGTAGCCAGAGTATCAGAACCAGCCAAAGCCCTGTCACTGATTAAAACAGCGTCGTCAGCTCCCATCGCAATGGCCTCTTTCAAAATATCCGTCGCCTGCGGCGGTCCCATCGAAACGACGGTAACCTTCGCTCCGCTGGTGTCCTTAAGGATCAAGGCAGTTTCCAATGCCTGACGGTCAAAAGGATTCATAATATTTTCAACACCATCGCGAATAAGTGTGTTGGTTTCAGGATTAATTTTGACCTCTGCCGTATCAGGAACTTGTTTGATACATACTACGATATTCATGTGAGCCCTCCTCTATATTTATGCCAAAGGTTTTAACTACATATTTATTATTGTAACATTCTTTACTTGACTGTGGCAAGCAAAACCCTGTTTTTCAACAAGGTTTCACCCCTTTAAATACCAATTTTCTCCCAATAAATCATCTAAAGCCTGGTAAACACCGGCATTCTTCCCATCCACCCAAAAACAGCGCTCTACTTTGATCATCTTTCCTGAATCTATCAGATGCAGATAGACAGGTGTATCGCCCGAAAAACTTTCAAAAATCTGTTTTAAGCCTTTTTGGACAATACCATTTTCATCCTTTTTCATGATCTTTATATGTAAATCAGGAGGCACTTCCTGCAGAGGTTTAATCTTTAACGCCTGAATTTTTCGTTCACGTTCATCGATACTGAGTTTTCCTTCCACGCTGATTGCATTCTCCTGATAAAGCAGCCTGGCAGCGTCACGGTAAACTTTTGGAAAAACCACAATCTCCATCTTTCCGTTAAAATCTTCTAATGTTAAAATCGCCATACTGTCACCCTGACGCGTATTTCTTATCCGGCAATCCGAAATTATGCCGGCAACACTGAAATATTTACCGTCAAGCACTTCACTGGCATCTGATATTTTACGCAATGGAGTGTAATAATACAAGGAACCGACATAAGCGTCTAAAGGATTACCGGTTACATAAAAACCAATCAGTTCCTTCTCATATTGCAAAATCGTGCGTTTGGGGATTTCTTCCAATTCAGGTATTCTTAGCTCATTAACATCAGCAAAACTGTCATCACCAAATAGTCCCATCTGTCCGCTCTGATAATCTTTTTGATAATTACTGCCCATGTCCATAGCCTGTTCTGCAACGGCTAACAACTCGGAACGTTTATAACCAAAGGAATCCATCGCGCCACATTTTATTAAATTTTCCAACATTCGTTTATTAACAGCTCTATTATCCACCCGTTTACAGAAATCCATCAAAGATTTAAAAGGTCCCTCTTTACGTGCCTGTAAAATGCTGCCGATCGCATTTTCACCTACATTTTTCACACCTGCTAAACCAAAACGGATAACCCTGTCTTTATTTACAGAAAAGCTTCGGCCACTTTCATTAACATCCGGCGGTAAAATCTTCAGCCCCATACTGCGGCACACACTTATATACCAGCTCAGCTTTTCGCTGTCACTGATGACACTTGTCAAAAAAGCTGCCATAAATTCTGCAGGCCAGTGTGCTTTAAGATAAGCGGTCTGATAAGCAACTAATGCGTACGCGGCAGAGTGCGATTTATTGAACCCATAACCGGCAAAATGCTGTAGGAGAGCAAAAATTTCACTGCTCAGCTGCGGACTGATACCATGTTTTTGTTGAGCTCCATCAATAAAGGCTTCACGCATAGAATCCAGTTCCTTAGCCTTTTTCTTGCCCATAGCCCGCCGCAGAATATCTGCCTGCCCGAGGCTGAAGCCTGCCAGAACGGAAGTGATCTGCATAACCTGTTCCTGATAAAGAATAACGCCAAAAGTATCTTTTAAAACCGGTTCCAATAAAGGATGCAGCATCTCTGCAGTTTTTTCACCATGACGTCCTGCAATAAAATCTTCTACCATTCCCGTTCCTAATGGTCCAGGACGATACAATGCAACTAAAGGAATAAGATCTTCAAAACTTTCCGGTCCCAAATCCATAACCAGTTTCGTCATTCCGCCTGATTCAAGCTGAAATACCCCTTGAGTATCGCCCTTTCTCAGCATGCTGCACGTTGCTTCATCATCAAGAGGAATTTTATCAATATCAAGTTTATCACCAGTAGTTTCATAAATAAACTTGATTGCATCACCAATTACTGTCAAAGTACGCAGCCCTAAAAGATCCATCTTTAAAAGTCCGAGGCTTTCAATCTTATCTTTATCATATTCAGTTGTAATGAAATTTTCATTCGACAACTGCAGCGGCACATACTTTTTCAAATCATCCGGGGCAATAACAACTCCCGCCGCATGAGTACCTGAATTACGCGGCATGCCTTCCACGCTTTGAGCAAGATCAATCAGGCGTTTGATGTTCGCATCGTTTTCATATAAACTTCTCAGCTCATTACTGGCCTCCAGCGCTCTCTCTAATGTAATACCCAAATCACGCGGAATAAGTTTTGCTACATTATCCACCATGCTGTAAGGCATTTCCAACGCTCTGCCAACATCACGAACCGCCGCGCGAGCCTGTAAGGTACCAAAAGTTATGATCTGGGCAACCTTCTCCTGTCCATAACGATTAATAATGTAATCCAGAACCTGCTGCCTTTTTTCATAACAGAAATCTGTATCTATATCAGGCATACTTACACGTTCAGGATTTAAGAAACGTTCAAACAGCAAATCATATTTCAGCGGATCAATATTAGTAATCCCTAAAAGATAAGCGACAATACTGCCTGCCGCACTTCCGCGGCCAGGTCCTACAGGTATGTCATTTCTGCGGCTGTAACTTATAAAATCCCAAACAATCAGAAAGTAACAGTCATAGCCCATTTTATTGATAATACCTAATTCATATTCCAGCCTATCTAAAACCTGCTGCGTCGGCTCAGGATACCTCCCCGGCATCCCATCTAAACACAGCTTACGCAAATATTCCTCTGCCGATAATCCATTTGGAATAGGGAATTCCGGCAGCAATAAATGACCAAAACTCAATTCCACGTTGCAGCGCTCTGCTATCTTCGCTGTATTTTCTAAAGCTTCAGGACAATCACCGAACTTTTCGCGCATCTCAGCTTCACTTTTTAAATAAAATTGATCATTAGGAAATTTCATTCTTTTAGGATCATCTACAGTACTTGTTGTCTGAATACACAGCAATACATCCTGTGCATCTGCATCTTCGCGCTTCACATAATGAGAATCATTAGTAGCCACTAAACCAAGATCATATTTTTTTGCCAGGCGTTTCAGTTCAGTATTAACAGTATGTTCTTCTTCAAGGTCATGATCCTGAATTTCCAGAAAAAAATTGTCTTTCCCGAAAATGTCCAGATAATCCTTTAAACTGTTTTCAGCTCCTTCTAAATTGCCTCGCAGTATTTGCACAGGAATCTCACCGGCAATGCATGCGCTCATGCAGATAATACCTTTACTGTATTGTCTTAGAATATCTTTATCAATTCTAGGTTTATAGTAAAACCCTTCTAAATGTCCAAGTGAAACCAGCTTCATCAGATTGTGATAACCTTCGTCATTCTCTGCCAGTAAAATCAAATGGTACATCCCATCACGGTTAGTTTTTTCAAATCGTGATCCATTTGTCAAATATACTTCACAGCCTATAACAGGCTTGATTCCCTGCTTCATTGCCTCCTGATAAAAATCAACGACACCATACATTACACCATGATCTGTTATCGCCAGGCTCTTCATTCCGATTTCTTTAGCATAAGCAACCAGATCACTTATTTTTGCGGCACCGTCAAGCAGGCTGTATTGAGTATGGACATGCAGATGTGTAAAATTTACGCTCACAACAGTCCTCCTTCCGAAAAAACATCGATTTTTTTATTAAATTTATACCATATATTATACCACAACAGATATAGGCAAACACCAGTTGCTTTAAGGATGCACTGCCACTCAAGCAAAAGCATCACCTGCCAATAGCGGCAAAGTGATGCTGAACATCAAACTCTCCTATCTTTATTTTTATATAAACTCCATAATACTCCCGGTACTAAAAACAACAAATTAAAAGCCAAGCTTGGGAATAAGGCATTTGCCGAATCCGGGAAAATAAACGGCCAAAGGCAGGCTACCATTATACCAGCAATCATTGCGGCAAAGCCAGCCTCTTTTGGCACTAAGCCTTTAAAAAACACAATAAATGTCAATGGTAAAAATATTCCTGCCCCCCGCAATGCCATTGACAGATAATTCCAATGCAAAACCAGTGAATCAAGATAATGAAAAACGAATATTACTGCGCCAAATGTAACTGCCAGCACTGAAAATCTACTAATCCACAATAATCTTTTTACATCACGAAGACCGAGTAAATCATTAAAAATATCTCGTGAAATCATCGTCCCAATTCCTAATGCAAGACCAGAAATAGAACCAAGCGAAGACAGCAGTAATGCTGCAATACCAATGCCCCCCAGCCATTCAGGCAAATATATACATAGATAAAACGGCAGTGCATCAATAGCGTTAATCTCCGGATGCATCGCATGCATATACATACCTATCATCACTGACGGTAACCCGACAGGAATAACAATCAATGCAGCTGTGACACAGCCTGCTGCTGCCGTTGCACTATCCTTGGCCGAAAACAGAGCCTGTACATAGGTCTGTGTAGAAATAACACCAATCACCATAGAAAATAAACTAAAAAGACTGTCTTCAATGCCCTTACCAAAAAGGCTGAGCCATGGAAACGCAGGAAAACTTTCACGAATTCCCGTCAATCCTCCCAAATCATTATAAGAAAGAATGCCTCCTACAAAAACAGTTGCAAAAACCAGTAATATTTTAAAAATACCAGCCATTCCAGAACTGTTGATACCGCCAAAAAAAACCAGTGCCGCAACAATAACAATTATTATTGACGCAGCAGCCACCAGGCTTACATGAAAAAGGCCCACTATTAAATGTATTGACGTAAGCATGCTTGCAACAATACTGAAAAATATACCTGCCGTAGCCGATAAACTCGCTATCGGACCAGCTTTCTTCCCGAAGTTTACAACTAAAAACTCAGAAATCGTCATCAGACCGCTATTACGCAGCGGACGGGCATAAAACAGTCCCATGATGATAAACCCAATGCCAGATCCTAAAGTAAACCACCAAGCGGTTAGTCCCAGCTGAAAGCCTAACTGTGCTGTGCCTATGGTAGCAGCACCGCCAACAATAGTTCCTATAATACTGCCTGCGACCATACCAATCCCGGCACTGCGTCCACCTAAGGCATAGTCATCAGCAGATTTTATTTTACGACCGGCATATATACCTGGCAAAATCGTTAAAACCAGTGTTATAACTATACTCACAAGTTGTACTGTTGTTAACTGCATACATTCCACACCCTTGTTAAAATATTGCTTTCATCTTTGAATATATATTGTTTTATAAATCTTAATTCGCTGTTAAATATTTAAATCCTGCCGTAAATCTGGTAATTCATTATACTATTCTGATATGGAAACTATACCTTTGTTTACACTTTTCTTCATTTTTTATGCTTTATCAAGTTTTTCTTGCTTTTTGCTTTTTTGCAAAGTACAATTATCTCATCGAATAGTATCAAGGTACTTTTATCGTACTGTTTTCCAGTACTGCTGCTTCGAGAAGTCAAAGCTTTTAATTCGACTTTTTCTCTCCAGTACAATACCTTGTTGTTCTTCGTAATTATTAATTTATTTATGAGGGGGATTTATCATGAAATTTACTAAGAAAAAACTGGCTCTGGCCATAGGCGGTGCCCTTATAACCATGTCAGTTTTAGTCAGCGGCTGCAGTACAGGCAGCGACAAGAAAGCAGACACTATTAAAATAGGCGTTGTTGCTGAGCTGACAGGTAATAACGCTACTTACGGAACATCCATTACAAATGGAATCAAACTTGCCGTACAGCAGCTAAATGATACCGGTGGTCTGCTTGGCAAAAAAATTGAACTGGTCGTTGCCGATAATAAATCTGAACCTGCAGAAGCTGCTAATGCAATGAGTAAACTGGTCAATCAGGATAAAGCTCCCGTTGTTATGGGATTATTTGCCAGTTCCAGTGCCATAGCTGCCTCTAACGTAAGTGAAGCCGCTAAGGTTCCTTTTCTTGCAGTTGGAGCCACTAATCCAAAAGTAACCTTAGATGAAAAAACAGGTAAGGTAAAACCAAATACCTTCAGAGTTTGCTTCATCGATCCGTTTCAGGGTACTGTCGGTGCTAATTTTATTTTAAATGAACTGAAGCTCCAAAAAGCTGCTGTTTACATTGATAACAGCAGTGACTATGCCAAAGGTCTGGCTGAATTTTTCAAAAAAGCTTATACAGAAAAAGGCGGTACAGTTGTCATTGAAGAATCATATCTGCAAAAAGATTCGGACTTTAAAGCTGTTTTGACAAAAATAGCTGCGGCAAAGCCTGAAGTAATTTATGTACCTGGTTATTATGAAGAAGTAGGTAAAATATGCAAGCAAGCCCGTGAACTAGGTATTACTGTTCCTATTATCGGCGGTGACGGCTGGGATAGTCCTAAATTAGTCGAAATAGCAGGTGCATCATCTCTTAACAATACCTATTTCACAAACCATTACAGCCCGGATTCTACCAATGAAGCTTCCAAAGCTTTCGTAGATACTTATGCTAAAACTTATAAGCAAAAACCTGACGCGCCCGCAGTGCTTGGCTATGATGGAGCCATGCTTTTAGCCGACAGCATCAAACGCGCAGGTGTCTATGAATCAGCAAAAGTAGCAGAAGCATTAGCTGCTACCAAAGATTTTCAGGCAGTAACAGGCAAAACCTCTTTAGACGCTTCCCACGATGCAGTAAAAAGTGCTGTTATAGTTGGATTTAAAGATGGCAAACAGGTTTACCGCGCAACAGTTAATCCTTAAACATTGTTTTATAACCTCCTAAAAACAGACTCTTACGAGTCTGTTTTTTATTTGTTCGTACTTTCCTTTGCCATCCCTGCAGGCTTAGAGTATAATATATAAATCAATAAATCTACTTTCAAAAGGAGTATCTTATGCCGGAACGCAATCAAATAATTGACGACCTGCGCGGTATCTGTATGCTTGGAGTCATCGGTATCCACGTTGGTTCTTTTGTCCTAGAAGCACCTTATCCCAATAGTTTCTTATATATGCTGCTGGAAATACTTTCACGCTATAGTGTTCCCGCGTTCTTTTTTATCTCCGGTTATGGTTTATTCTGCCAATACCGACCAGAAACTACTATAGCTTATCTGCCTTTTTTAAAAAAACGGCTGCAAAGTGTCGGACTTCCCTATGTTATCTGGTCACTGTTTTATCTGCTTTACTTTTCTGCTGTTATGCCAGGATGTATAAACTGGCAGCCAGCAAATATCCTTTTTCTTCTATTTTATGGTTTATCCTGCTACCACTTATATTTTATGGTCATACTGCTATGGTTTTATTTTACTTTCCCATTATGGCATAAATTATTTTCTTTTTTCCAAAACAGCAATCTTAAAATTGGTTTTATGCTGCTGTTCTTACTGCAGATCGTCTTCAACTACTGGACCTGTCATCCCAATCTTAAAAGTACTGACTTACCAGTATTTTTACAAAACCTTTTTAACTATCGTCTAAATTACTTGCCTCTGCATTATTTATTTATTTTTATGTCAGGCGGCCTGGCAGCAGTTTATTATAATACTTTTATAAAATTTATTATCAGACATTTCACAAAAGTAAGTGTCTTCTACATCTTTACGCTCTTGTTTATCGGGGGCAGTTATTACTATTATTATTTTTATCATAATTCCAGTCTGATCATTCTGGTAAACACTCTTCAGCAATTAAGTCTGCAGGGGTTCCTTTACACAATAGGTTCTCTGATTTTTTTCTGTGCAGTCTTTGCCAAAACAAGTCTTTCGAATCCTATCAGAAAGTTTATTCATCTCTTATCAGTAAACTCGCTTATTGTTTATCTCATCCATCCCTTTTGGATGGATATCATCAGCAGGCTTTGTCACGTTGGCGGAATTGTTATGACCAGCAAAAAAATTCTTTTGATCTACTGTCTTCTTGTCACTTTATCTGTACTCTCAAGTATTATCATAACTAAATTAGGAGGTAAACTTCCTTGGTTAGGTTTATTATTAACAGGAAAACGAACTACCTCTACAAAAAAAGCATCTTGAAAATTCAAGATGCTTTTTACTTTCATTTCATTCTAAGTTCACAAACAATTTACAAAAATCAGATTCTTTTGTATAATTGTTTTTACTATAATTATTATTTTATCATATGCTGTGTATGCAGAGTGAAAGGACTTTTATTACTATGGAACGTGAAAATTTCTCATCCCGACTTGGCTTTATCCTTATTTCTGCAGGCTGTGCTATCGGCCTTGGTAACGTATGGCGTTTTCCATTTATTACAGGCATGTACGGAGGCGCCTCTTTCGTACTTATCTATCTATTTTTCCTGCTCATTCTAGGATTGCCTATCATGGTAGCAGAATTTTCAGTAGGCCGTGCCAGCTGCCGTAGCGCTGCACTTTCATTTGATGTTTTAGAACCCAAAGGAACTAAATGGCACCTTTATAAATACGGAGCTATTGCCGGCAACTATATCCTAATGATGTTCTACACAACAGTTGCTGGTTGGATGCTGTATTATTTTTATAAAATGGCTGTTGGTGACTTCGCAGGGCTTGATGCTAAGGGTGTAGGCGCTCTTTTTGGTGGCCTGCTTGGTGATCCGCTAACTATGACTTTCAATATGGTCCTGACAGTCCTGGTTTGTTTTGGTGTTTGTCTTTTAGGTTTACAGGCCGGTGTAGAAAAAATCACAAAAACAATGATGTTATGCCTGCTCATCCTCATGTTAGCCTTAGCTGCAAACTCCATGTTCTTACCAGGAGCGGAAGCTGGTCTTAAATATTACCTCTATCCTGATTTCAATAAAGTCTTTGAAAAAGGTGTTTCCGAAGTTATTTTCGCCGCTATGGGACAGGCTTTCTTTACACTCAGCCTTGGTATAGGTGCTCTGGCTATCTTCGGAAGCTATATTGCCAAAGAACGTTCTCTAACAGGCGAGGCAGTATTTATCACTATTTTGGATACAGCCGTAGCACTTATTTCAGGCTTGATCATTTTTCCAGCCTGCTTTAGTTTTGGTGTTAATCCGGACAGCGGACCTAACCTCCTTTTTGTAACTTTACCTAACGTTTTTAACGCAATGCCATGGGGTCAATTTTGGGGAGCATTATTCTTCCTCTTCATGATATTTGCCTCTTATTCTACTGTTATTGCAGTCTTTGAAAATATAACTGCCTGCATCCGCGATCTTACTGGCTTGAGCCGCAGTAAAACTATTTATATCAATATAGTGCTGATAACAATGCTTTCTATGCCCTGTATACTTGGTTTCAATGTCTGGAGCCATATCCAGCCTTTAGGTCCTGGAAGCTGTATCCTTGATTTAGAAGATTTCTTTATCAGCAACAATCTACTGCCATTAGGCAGCCTCGTTTATCTGCTATTTTGCACACAGCGTTATGGCTGGGGCTGGAACAATTTTATCAAAGAAGCTGATACCGGCAACGGTCTTAAATTTCCTAAATGGATGCGGTTTTATGTCACTTATATTTTGCCTCTGATCGTTCTTGGAATTTTTATCAACGGTTATTTCGCTCTATTTAAATAGCCGCTTCAAAAAACGAAATCTATTTCTGAGTACTATCAATCATTTTTATGAAAAAAGATCTCATTTTTGTATCAGTACAATACTATTCACAGATAAATGAAAAATCCCCTGTGCCAAGCACAGGGGATTTTATTTACTCATCAAATGCCAATTTTCTTATTTTTCAAGAACATCCACATCGGACCAGCCAGAAAAATCGAAGTATAGGCACCACTGGCAAAACCTACCAGCATAGCGAAAGAAAAATTATGTATAGTCTCTCCACCAAAAAGGAAGATTGACACTATAGCAAACAATGATGTTGCCACAGTATAAATTGTCCTCGTCATACACTGCCAAATGCTGTTATCGACCATCTCGCCCAGGCTTTCACTGCGTCGATGTATTTTCAGATTTTCACGAATACGGTCAAAAATAACGATCGTACCGTTAACAGAATAACCGACTACCGTCAGCAGTGCTGCAACAAACGAAGAATCCATTTCCATTTGGAACAATGAGAAATAACTCAATACTACCAAAACATCAATAATAAGTGCTATAATTGCCGCTATTGCAAATTTAAACTCAAACCTAAAGGTAATATAAGCAATCATCAATACCCAGGAAAGAACTATTGCCATAGCCGCCTGCTGTACCAGTTCTGAACCGATTGTAGCGCCAACCTGCTCAACACGCTGTATCTGATAATTGCCAAGCTTGCTTTGCAGATCATTCATCGTAGCTCTTAATTCAGTATCCTCCACAACACCAGTACGAATCAATACACTGTTGGCTTCAGTTTTGCCATCACTGTTTTCCAGTTGGATGATACTATTGCCCATATCATGTTCTTTCAGGACATCCCGAACCTGTGCCACATTGACTGGATTTTCAAAAGTCAAATCAACAATACTGCCGCCTGTAAAATCAATTCCAAGATTAAAACCACGGGTAACAATAGAACCAAAGCCGATCAACAGAAAAATAATGGTGATGGAAAAGAAAATTTTATAATTCTTTACGATCGAAAACATTATTTATTCACCTCCTTCGGAGCAGAAACGCCAAAGAAAGCTGGATTTTTAGTGAAATTGCTTGAAATCAAAAAGCGCAGCAAAAATTTAGTCACAGTAATAGCCGAGAACATACTCAAAATAACACCAATAGCCAATGTTACTGCAAAGCCTTTAATCGGTCCAGTACCAAGATAGAAAAGAATAACGGCAGCCATTAAAGTCGTTACGTTAGAGTCAAAAATAGTTACAAACGCACGATTAAATCCTGCATCCATTGCTGAACGTAAAGTTTTACCATTGCGAATTTCTTCTTTAAATCGTTCAAAAATCAAGACATTAGCATCTACTGCCATGCCAATAGACAGGATGATACCAGCTATACCAGGCAGAGTCAGCGTCGCATTCAGATACCGCATCACTAAAAGCAGCATCATTACATAAAGCAGTAATGCAATACAAGCTACAATACCTGATAAACGGTAAAACAGAATCATAAATACAAAAACACCGATAACACCGATTCCAAAAGCTTTAATACTTTTTTCTTTAGAATCCTGACCTAATGTAGGTCCAACAGTCCGATTTTCCATAACCTCAATTTTCACAGGCAAAGAACCGCTACGCAGTAAAATAGCCAAATGCTCAGCCTCTTCCATAGTACGTGATCCTGAGATTTGAGCTCTGCCGCCAGTTATAGCTTCCTGTACTACAGGATTGGTAAGCACTTCACCATCTAACACAATAGCGATCGGTTTACCTATGTTACGTGCGGTAAGATCAGCAAACTTTTTGCCGCCTTCATCACTGAACTCCAAACCGACAACAGACTGGTTGCCCTGAGAAATTTGCGCTTTAGCATCCTTTAAGTCTTTACCTGTCAGAACAGTTTTCCCGCTGACATCTTTAAATTCCAAAAGTGCGGTACGTCCGAGCATCGCAATCGCTTTATCAGGATCTTTAACTCCAGGAAGCTCAACAATAATACGATCCTTACCCTGACGCTGTATAACCGGTTCGGTCAATCCAAGTTCATTAACACGGCGTTCAATAATTTTCACTGAACGATTAACTGCATCATCATCAACCTTTAACTCAGGTGTATCAACAGCCTGAAGCACAACATGTGTACCACCCTGCAGATCAAGTCCCTGTTTAATGGAATTTGACAAAGGCGAAATATAAACACAGAAACCCCCGATTATCGCCAACGAGATAATCAAGAATTTGCCTAATTCATTCCATCTCAAAATTAGCTGCCCCCTTTAGTAAGTTCATCAAAACTTTTATAAACAAGCTACTCACAAAGAGTAACGTTTGTTTCAGTAACCAGATACTGCACCGGTTTATCATAATAATCTACTGGTATTTTACTGCATAACAGGGCATTATAAGTCACACCCATCAGCACAGCTTTATCAACCTGTGCCAAGAAGCGGTCATAATAACCTGCACCCATGCCTATTCGGTTGCCATTTTTAGCAAACCCAACTCCAGGTACCAATACCAAAGCTATTTCATGTGGATTTATCACAACATCTGTACCACTAACACTGCGGATTCCGTAACGGTCAAGTGATAACTGGCCAAAACCTTCAAACCGCACCGCACAAATCTCTGTTTCTGAAATTATCTGCGGAACACAAACCGTTTTACCAGCGAGTCTAGCCTGCTCTAAAACAATGTCTATATTCGGCTCGTTTCCGAATGCCAGATAACCAAAAATGACGTCAGCCTGACGATATTGTGGCGAAAGCATAATATTTGCACAGATTTCTTTGCTCCAGCGGTCAACCTGATCCCTAGAAAGCTGATTGCGCAAAGATTTTAACTCCTTGCGCAATTGTTGTTTCTTCATTATTTTTCTGCCATTTCCTGCTTAACGGGATCTTGAAAAGCACTGATAGCGGAACGTGCAAAATCAACTTCCACGTCTTCAGCCAGCTTCAAGGTAACCTTTTTTTCACTGATAGCGGTAATCACACCAAACATACCGCCAATAGTCACTACTTTATCGCCTTTTTTCAAAGAATCAAGCATTCTCTGACGTTTTTGTTGTTCTTGTTTCTGAGGACGATACAGCATAAAATAAAAGATACCGCCCATTAAGATAAACGGCCAGATCGCATTGATCATCGCCATAGTATCTCCACCTTGCATGGGAACACCTCCTTCATAATTCTCCCCTATCTGGGATTATATTCGCCATAAAAACGAAAAATCCTGTTTTAGCCTCGATAATTTTCTAAAAATCTTTCGCGCAGCTCAGGGAAAGTATCACTGGCAATAGCAGAACGAATCTGCTTTGTAAAATCAAGCAGAAAATGTAGATTGTGAATCGTAAGCAGCCTCAGAGCAAACAACTCTTCTGCCTTAAACAGATGCCTGATATAGGCCCGTGAAAAATTACGGCAAGTATAACAGCCGCAGCGTTCATCAATAGGACGAAAATCCTCAGCATATGCTGCATTCCGTACAACCAGCCGTCCTTCTGGGATCATTGCTGTACCGTTACGCGCTACCCTTGTTGGAAATACACAGTCAAACATATCGACACCCAGGTTTACTGCCTCTACTATACAGTCTGGGGTTCCAACTCCCATTAGATAACGGGCTTTATTCTTTGGCATATGCTCAGTTGTTTGGTTTAAAATGTCATACATCAGCGGCTTAGGTTCACCAACACTCAGTCCACCGATTCCATAACCAGCAAAATCCATTTCCGTCAGCTGATCAGCACTCATTTTTCGAAGTTCCGGATACATTCCACCCTGAACAATGCCAAACATAGATTGGTCTTCACGGGTATGTATATCTAAACAGCGTTTGGCCCAACGCGTAGTTCTCAGAGTTGATTCTTTTGCATAATCAAAATCAGCCGGATAAGGAATGCATTCATCAAAAGCCATTGCGATATCGGCGCCTAATGCTTCCTGTACTTCTGTGGCTATCTCTGGCGACAGAAATTTTTTTGAACCGTCAATATGCGACCTGAATGTCACACCTTCTTCTTTGATTTTTCTCATGGCTCCCAAACTGAAAACCTGAAATCCACCGCTGTCTGTCAGCATCCCCCGGTCATAACGCATAAAATTATGCAAACCTCCGGCTTTCTTGACCAATTCGTGGCCAGGCCGTAAAAACAAATGATAAGTGTTAGACAAAATAACCTGACTGCCCATAGCATATAATTCTTCTGGCGCTAATGTTTTTACGGTCGCCTGTGTTCCAACAGGCATAAACATCGGCGTATCAAAAGTTCCGTGCGGAGTATGTAATTTACCTAATCGCGCGCCGCTCCGACTGCACTCTTTTATTAATTCATATGTAACTGCGTGCATAAATTCTCCTAAAAATTATTTATTCAAATCAGTAATAAACATAGCGTCACCAAAAGAAAAGAAACGATAATGTTCGCGTACAGCTTCAGCATAAGTCGACAGCATAATCTCACGTGTTGACAGGGCTGATACCAACATCAAAAGTGTGCTCTGCGGCAAATGAAAATTAGTTATCAATGAATTTACCAGTCGAAAGCGATATCCAGGATAAATAAAGATATTTGTCCAGTTCCCGCCAGCTTTAATCACACCACTTTCACCCGCAGCTTCTAAAGTACGTACCGCAGTAGTTCCTACAGCAACGATACGCCGACCTTCAGCTTTAGCCTTATTAATAGCTTCAGCCGATTCAGGTGAAACAGAGTAAAACTCTCTGTGCATCACATGATCTTTGATGTCATCAACACTGACAGGGCGAAAAGTGCCAAGACCAACATGCAGTGTTACAAAAACCTCTTCGCAGCCAATATCCCTAATCTTTTGCAAAAGTTCTTTGGTAAAATGCAATCCGGCAGTTGGTGCTGCAGCACTGCCATTCTCTCTTGAATAGACTGTTTGATAACGTTCCTTATCTTCCAGTGGTGCCGTAATATACGGAGGCAGCGGCGTTTCACCCAAACGATCCAAAATCTCTTCGAACACGCCATTATAATAAAAACGCGCTATTCTTCCGCCAAAATCCGTATCAGCAATAATATCACAGGACAAATCATCACTAAATTTTATTTTTGCCCCAACGCGCAGTTTGCGACCAGGTTTAACCAAAACTTCCCAATCCGTACTGTTTAAACGAGTCAGCAAAAATACCTCAACTCTTGCACCAGTATCCTTCACGCCATGCAGACGTGCCGGAATAACACGTGTATCATTAAAAACCAGTAAATCATCATGCCGCAAATATTCACATAAATCATAAAAATATCTGTGTTCTATTGTTCCCGTATTTTTATCTACAACAAGCAATCTTGAGTGATCGCGCGGTTCCAACGGATACTGCGCAATCAATTCCTGCGGCAATTCATAAGTAAAATCTTTTACCTGCATCTTAATCTCCGGTTTCAGTAAATTTTTTCAACCCTGGTATCTGTATAATAATGAGTTAAAATTTCTTTATAATAGTCCCTGCTGCGTGGCGGCGCACTATTTGCCATCCCACGTGCTCCCCACTGGGAAAGCCCCAGTCCGGACCCCTGCCCACGGCCTTTAAAAGTTACCATCTCACCTTTTTCACCGCTGACAAAATGCAGATCCTTTAAAATATCTTTGAAACTAATACTACGTTCGCTGACTTTTATCGGGACTTCCTTCCTGCCGATTTCTATTCCATAAGGATTTTCAATAGGAATCTCAATAGAATTTGGTACAGGACGGTTGACTTCCACTTCAAAAAAAGTACTGTTGAGCCCTAATATTTCCTGCACCTGCTGTCCTGTAAAAAGAAATGTCCCGCCGCTGCCGCTGAATAGCATTTCCTGCACCCGTCCGCTGGCAGTGCGATCATTTCCAAACATTTTGCTACTGCCTTCCAGCGGTGATAAACGTATGCTTTCAAGTTTGCCGACAGCATATCCACGCGTCGATAAACGTCGTTCGATCTCACTTGCAGGCAAAGCTTTTTCCCAGTTATACATAGGTGCATCCCAGTCGTAATCCTTCACACTGCGCAGATAAGGTACATATCTACCCCACACATCGCGGCTGTTTTCCGTCTGCCCGCCACCACTTTGGTGATAAACAGCTTCAATTGGCTGCCCGTTATAAGTGACTACCATTCCCGCTGTGACATCGACCAGTTTATTAATAGCCTGCTTTTCTGTTGTCAGTCCATAATAATCCTGCCCTTCTTCACTGGCTTTCAGATCATAACCTAAACGACTGCGGTTTCCAAGCCTGTTATAAGCCAGCGACCTTGCTGCTACAGCCTGGGCCTTAATTGCCTCATCAGGGAAAATCACAGGTATTTCTTCGCCCACAACACTATATAAATACTGCTCTAACGGCAGTACATTGACCACATCTAAAGTCTTTCCGTCAGCGGAAATACGTACCTCAAAGCTGCCACGGTAAGCTTTTTTATTTACTTCAATGGGCTTGCCATTTTCTTTTACCACAAAACGTAACGTTTTGGCGCCAAACTTCTGCGCACCCAAATTGACAGTACCACCCTCAGCATTTACAAAATACCTATCCGGTTTCAAAACCATTTCCTCTCCGGTATCCGGTACTCTTACCATCAGTTCATCCTCACAGCTAAGCTCAGCTGCAAACTGACCATGTACGACAGCAACAGCAATATCAGGCGATGAAGCCATTACTATGCCACAATTGATACAGAATACCCATGCGACAAGCAGCAGCAGTTTTTTCATGAGGACGCCCCCTTCTCTAAAACTAGTCTAACTTTACCTTAGGCTTCTTCTCATAACGGTCCCTTTCACTGAATACGCAGCCACAGTATGGCTGACGATATAACTCCAGCTCTAGGCTTATATCAACACCACGCTGATAACCTTTGCGAAAATCCTCATAGTAAAACGGGATATCAAATTCCTTCCCAGCTTCTTCAGCCATTTGTATGATCAGTTCATGCTTCTGATAAGGACTGACTAATAAAGTCGTTGAGAAAGCATCATAACCATTTTCTTTGGCATACTGAGCTGCATAACGCATACGCACTCTGTAGCAGTAAGCGCAGCGTATTACAGGTTCATCCAGCATCCCTTGCACACAAGTTTCCAGAGGGTAGCTTTTATCTACAATCAGCTTATAACGTTTTTTCTCGCATAACTCTCGTAAAGCATTTAATCGCCGTTTAAATTCCTTATATGGATGGATATTTGGATTAAAATACAAAATATCAAAAGCCTTGCCGTCAACCAACAGCTTCTCTGCAGGATAGCATGCACAAGGTCCGCAGCAGGCGTGCAATAGCAGTTTCATCACATCATCCCTTTTCCGGGAAAGGCACTCCCAAATAACGATACGTTTCACGTGTGGCAATCCGCCCCCGCGGTGTACGCTGAAGCAGCCCCAATTGCATAAGATATGGCTCAATTACATCCTCAATAGTATCTGTTTCCTCACTTACTGCAGCCGCAATGGTTTCAATACCAACAGGTCCACCGCAAAATGTTTTAACAATCGTTTGAAGAATGCGTCGATCATTGCGGTCAAGGCCATAACGATCAACCTCTAAGCGTGCTAAAGCTTCATCTGCCATTTGTCCAGTAATAACCGCAGCACCTGACACCTGTGCAAAATCGCGCACGCGCTTTAACAAACGATTCGCTACACGCGGAGTTCCGCGACTGCGGCGTGCAATTTCCTCTGCTCCGTCAGCAGCGATCTCAACACCTAAAATCTCAGCAGCACGTGTAATAATAAACTGTAATTCATCAGGCTTATAAAATTCCAACCGGCACTGTACACCAAACCGATCACGTAAAGGAGCCGCAATGGCTCCTAAACGTGTCGTAGCACCAATAAGCGTAAATTTTGGCAAATCTAACCGCACGCTGCGCGCACTCGGGCCTTTACCGATAATGATATCCAAAGCATAATCTTCCATGGCTGAGTACAAGATTTCTTCCACTGTTTTGGATAAGCGGTGAATCTCGTCAATAAAAAGCACGTCATTATCACCTAAATTAGTCAAAATCGCTGCCAGATCACCCTGTCGTTCAATAGCAGGGCCTGACGTAACACGAATATTAACATTCAATTCATTGGCAATAATATTTGCTAATGTGGTTTTCCCCAGACCAGGCGGCCCAAATAAAAGCACATGATCTAGCGCTTCTTTCCTGTCGGCAGCAGCCTTGATGAATACTTCCATATTCTGTTTTACCTGATTCTGCCCGATATATTCGGCCAGGCGGCGAGGACGCAGGCTGTATTGCCATACATCGGCGTCCTGCTCCTGTCCGGTAATAATTCTTTCTTCCGGCTGCATTATTTCCTCCCGGCAAACAATTTGAGAGCCTGCTTAATAATTACCTCACTGCTAAGTTCTGCATAATTCGGAATCTGTTTTAAAGCAGGCATGATTTCCGAATTAGAGTATCCTAAAGCACACAATGCTTCAATAGCTTCATCCACAGCAGCACTACCGCCGCCAAATGCAGTATCGGCAAAACCGCTGTCGCTGTCACCGCCTATACCGCCTACTTTATCTTTTAATTCTAAAAGTAACCGTTCAGCGGTCTTTTTACCAATCCCTGGCAACTTTGTTAAAACCTTAAGGTCACGGCTTTGCACTGCCAGATAAAAATCATCCGGCTTAACGGCAGACAAAATGCCTAATGCAACCTTAGGACCAACACCGCTGACCCCAAGAAGAAGTAAAAATAAATTATAGTATTCCTGATTCAGAAAGCCAAACAGTAAAATAGCATCCTCGCGCACAGCCATATAAGTGTGCACTCTAGCTTCCATTCCTACAGCAAGTTGTCCCAAATGAGCCGCAGGCATAAAGACCCTGTAGCCAACACCGCTGTTAGTTTCCAACAAACAATATTCATTTGCCAGATAGGCCACCTTTCCTTTAATTGATCCAATCATTTACTTCAACTCCTGCCATCGTCTTGTCGCTGCCGTATGCAATCCGCAAATCGCCACTGCCAAAGCATCAGCGACATCATCTGGTTTAGGTTTTGTACGAATATTCAAGAGCTTCTGCACCATAAAAGTCACCTGCTCTTTGTTAGCGCCGCCATAACCTACAACAGCCTGCTTGATCTGCATCGGTGTAAATTCCGTGATCTGGATACCGCGGTTAGCTGCTGTCAAAAGTGCCACACCGCGAGCCTGACCAACGCTTATTGCTGTCGTTACATTGCGGTTAAAAAACAATTGTTCCACACTCATCACATCCGGACGATATTCATCCAATAAGACGCTCAGTTCATCGTAGATTTTTTTCAACCTGAGTTCAGGCAGCATATCCTTATCCGTAAACACAGCTCCATAATGGATAGGAGTCAGTTTATTCCCTACCATTTCCACCAGGCCAAAGCCGCAGATAGCAGTACCAGGGTCAATTCCAATTGCCAGCATCTCTTCGTGCTCCCTCCTGATTATGATAGAAAGCAGGCAGGCCTTGGTGAGCCTGCCTGTCGCACAATTTATTCTTCGTCTTCTTCCGGCAGGTCTGCGTTTGTATAAACATCCTGCACATCGTCTAAGTCCTCCAATGCCTCAAGCATTTTCCTGACTTTAACAACGTCTTCGTCAGACAGTTCTGCCATTGTGTCAGGGAGCATTGCGATCTCAGACATCATGACTTCGATATTATTATCAGCAAGAGCTTTTTCAACAGCATCAAAATCCTCAGGCTCGGTAACTATCTCAAAACCTTCTTCCTCAGCTTTAACATCTTCAGCACCTGCCTCTAACGCTATCAACATCAAATCATCTTCCGTATAGCCGGCTTCACTGTCGATACTAAAAACGCCTTTGCGTTTAAACATCCAATTTACACAACCAGTCTCGCCCATGTTCCCACCGTATTTAGAAAATACGTGACGAACATCGGCAGCAGTACGGTTACGGTTATCAGTCAAAGTGCTTACCATTACAGCAACACCAGCAGGACCATAACCTTCGTAAGTAATTTCCTCATAATTGGAAGCATCTGCAGCACCCTGCCCTTTTTGGATAGCGCGCTGAATGTTATCTTTAGGAACATTATTGGCCTTAGCTTTTGATAAAGCCAATTTCAATTTCATATTGCCGGTAGGGTCAGGGCCACCCATTCTTACCGCAATCGTAATCTCGCGGCCGATTTTGGTAGTAATCTGACCGCGTGCTGCGTCAGCTTTACCCTTTTTGTGTTTGATGTTTGCCCATTTCGAATGTCCGGACATTGTCATATTCCCCCTAAATCTTTAAACCTTACAAATCGCAAGATATTTTTACCATAATATTATACTATAGAGCCATTATTTATTCAAACTATTTTCGATGCCACTATTTAACATTAAGATATATAAAACGCAGCCGAAGTCATCCCCGGCTGCGTTTTCAATTGATCACTATGCTTACAGCACAATATTTTTCGCATTAGCTAAAGTATCTCTTGCTTCAGCTATCAATCTTTCCATCACTTCAGCACAAGGCAGAATGTCGTTTAAAACGTTCAGACTTTGCCCTACTAAAACAGCTCCGTGGACAATATCGCCTTCCACCGCACCTAAACGGTTAGTTCCCGTAGCAAAATCGTTTAGTTCCTGCTGCGACGCACCGCTGCATTCTTTTTCCAAATATTCTTTGGTAAACTCATTTTTCAGGCAACGCACAGCATTATTGCGCGAAAAACCAGTTACAGCAGAATCAGTATCAGTAGCCTTAATAATGGCTTCTTTAGCTTTAGGATGGGTAGGACATTCGTCCGTCAGAATAAAACGTGATCCCATCTGTACACCGTCAGCTCCCATCATAAGCGCTGCCGCAATTCCACGTCCATCTGAAATACCACCTGCTACCAAAACCGGTACTTTTTTGATTAGCGGCAGTACGTTTGTCATTAAAGCCATAGTAGTTTGCTGACCTATATGCCCGCCACCCTCCATACCTTCGATGACCATGGCATCAACACCTGCTTCTTCAACACGCTTTGCCAATTTGACACTTGGAACTACAGGAATAACTTTAATTTCTGCAGCATGAAATTTTTCGATATGAGGAACAGGATTGCCAGCACCCAAAGTTACAAAGGCAACTTTTTCTTCACAAACCACATCAATAATCTCTGCAATATTAGGAGCCATCAGCATGATATTGACGCCGAAAGGTTTAGCGGTCAAATCTTTGGCTTTTCGGATTTCATCGCGGGTCCACTCTACAGTGCGGCCACCTGTAGCAATAATACCAGCGCCGCCGGCATTGGAAACAGCAGCTGCCAGATTTGCATCTGAAGTCCAGGCCATGCCACCCTGAATGATAGGATACTTGATTCCTAAAAGCTCAGTGATCTTTGTTTTCATATATCACACCTCTTAACTTAAATTTTATTATGTAAACCTGTTGCTTTTATATTATATAATAATCTTCTGTTCCTTGGCTACCTAAAAAGTCCCTTATCCTGTAAAAAAACGGTGAAATCATGGCTTACACAATTATCTGTTAAATTGACATTTTTCGTAAAATACCGTAAAATTTTTTTAATATCCTTATACTTGGATAGACAGACAGATAAAAGAGACATTTAAGGGAAAGAGGTTATTAAAATTATGCGTAGTGAAGAAGTAAAGCTTGGTTCAACCAGAGCAGCTCACCGCTCTTTATTTTATGCGATGGGTTACACCGAAGAAGACTTAAAAAAACCACTTATCGGCGTAGTTAACGCCCAAAACGAAATAATCCCCGGACATATGCACCTCGACCAGATTGCCAAAGCTGTTAAACATGGTATTTTAGCTGCTGGCGGAACTCCGATCGAATTCCCTGCAATCGGTATCTGCGATGGCATTGCCATGGGCCATAACGGTATGAAATATCCTCTCGCCAGCCGCGAACTTGTAGCCGACAGTATTGAAGCTGTAGCTAACGGTCACGCGTTCGACGGTCTTGTACTCATTCCAAACTGTGATAAAATCGTGCCAGGTATGCTTATGGCAGCCGCACGTCTTAATATTCCCGCAATCGTTGTCAGCGGCGGGCCTATGCTTCCAGGACGTCTTAACGGAACCGACATCAGTGTTTCCACTGTTTTTGAAGCCGCCGGTCGTTTTGAAGCAGGAAAAATCGACAAAACAGAACTCAGCATCATCGAACATGCCGCATGCCCAGGCTGCGGCAGCTGTTCTGGTCTGTTCACTGCTAACACTATGAACTGCCTTACTGAAGTACTTGGTATGGGCTTACCCGGTAACGGTACTATACCAGCAGCTTACCAGGGTGCCCGTATCGCTCTTGCCAAACGTGCAGGTGCTAAAATCATGGACCTTGTTGCTCAAAACCTGTGTCCGCGTGATATTATGACAATGGACGCTTTCGAAAATGCCATAACTGTTGATATGGCAATCGGAGGTTCTTCCAATACTGCCTTACATTTACCCGCGATTGCCCACGAAGCAGACTTAGAATTACCATTAGAATTATTTGATGAAATAAGCAAAAAAACTCCTTATCTGACTAAACTTAGCCCTGGTGGCAGCCATCATATCATTGACCTTAATGAAGCTGGCGGAATCAATGCCGTGATGCATGAACTCAGTAAACTCGACTTGATTCATAAGGGAGCAAAATCAGTAACAGGTCAGACTATGGGCGAAAATTTTGCTGATGCTGTTATCACCCGTCCTGATGTTATTCACAGCGTTGAGAATCCTTATCGCAAAACAGGCGGCATTGCTGTACTCAAAGGCAATATCGCCCCCGACTGCAGCGTAGTCAAAGAAAGTGCCGTCGCCGAAGAAATGCTTGTACATTCTGGCCCTGCTAAAGTCTACGATTCAGAAGATGAAGCTATTGCGGCAATCTGCGGTAAACAAATAGAAAAAGGAGATGTCGTAGTCATTCGTTATGAGGGACCCAAAGGCGGACCAGGTATGCGCGAAATGCTCAATCCCACATCAGTACTGGCCGGTATGGGACTTGATAAAGATGTGGCACTCCTTACGGATGGGCGTTTTTCCGGTGCAACCCGCGGGGCCTGCATCGGTCATATTTCCCCTGAAGCACGTGAAGGCGGTAATATTGCACTTATACAAAACGGTGATATCATCGAAATCGATATTCCCAACCGCACACTTAATGTTAAAGTTTCTAACGAAGAACTGTCCAGACGTCGTGAAGCGTGGATATGCCCGCCTCCTAAAGTAACCAGCGGTTACTTAGCTCGCTATGCAGCCTTGGTTTCTTCAGCAGCAACAGGCGCTGTACTTAAAGTCCCTGATCAAAAATAAAATTTATATAGTAAAAATATCAATAAACCCCTGTCGTTTTAAAACGACAGGGGTTTATTGATATTTTTTTAGTTATTCCTAAACCGACATTTCTTCTTAAAATTATACAGTGCTTTCTTATTACATATGCTCAGTTATTTAATAACTATCTGGCAATTCAAACATTTCATATATCATTAACTCTATTACTTCCACCATCGTAAAATCTCCCTATTCTACAATAATAACAGAAAGAAGATGATAGTTATGGACACTTTAACCTTTAATAGCAACACTTATAGCGGTACCTACACTCCTGGTAATAACGGAGTTCCATGCACATTTACGGTGGTGGTTGGAACACTGTCGCCTACTGTAGGCGACAATTTGACGTTAGCTAGAATAAATAATCGAAATGTTTATATTCAAGATAGCGCAAACAACAACCAGTACATTGTAACCCTTGCCTAAATTCCTCTGTATTATAAAATAAAAAGAATACCATATGGTATTCTTTTTATTTTACTTTTGATTCTCATCCGAATTATTTTTATCACTATAAATTCTAAAGGCACTACGAAATACCAGAAAGAAACATAATAAAAGCGTTACTATATCCCCGCTGTCAGAGATATTGAAATTTAAACGCCGTAACACGAAAATATAAAGAAAAATTACAAAAATTATAGTATAATCCTGCTGCTTCATTATCTTCACCCCAATATATTATACCCCGCTGATTTTATTATACCATCTCCTGATATTAGTGCTGTATTTTATTATTTACAAAATAAAATACAGCACAAAAAAATAATGCAAAACACTGCCAGTCATCACAAATAAATGCCATACTGAATGCATAAATTTATGTTTTTTATCAGCATAGAAAAAAATTCCTATTGTATAAGCTAATCCACCACTTACTAACAACATTAGACCATCTGCAGGCAACATTTTCCACAAATACGGCAAAGCAATAATAACAGACCATCCCATAAGCACATACATCAGCAACGACAGTTTTTCCCACCTGCTGAGACTTATCGCATTGAGAGTGATCCCTACAACTGTCAGCAGTAAATTTATCCCCAATAACTTCCAACCTAACTCAGGCGGTAATAAAACAATACAAATAGGTACATAACTACCTAAAATCAAAAGAAAAATCGAACAATGATCAAGCACCTGAAAAATCTTTTTCGCGGTACTGTTTGTTATAGCATGATATATTGTAGACATCAGATAAAGAAAAATCAGGCAAAAACCATATATCGCCGCACTGACAATACCGCTGACACTGCTGTTATAGGATGCATAAACGATCAAAACAACAGTACCAAGAACAGCCAACAGTGCGCCGATGCCATGTGAAACGGCATTAGCTATTTCCTCACCTAAAGACTGCCTGTTTAAACTGCTCATATAATCAACCTCCAGTCTTACGTAGTAAATTATAGCACTATCCGTTTAAAAAAGTGTGACAATAAAGTTAACCTCTTACTTTATTGTCAAAATATTTTCTAAAAGTAACTATTATCAACATTTTCCAAAATATAATCGAAACAATTAGTAAAAAGCATTTTAGATTCGATATAAGGAGTAATAACGCTTCTAAACAAGCCATTCCCTCTAAAAACAATTATTTTAAACTTTTTTTCAAGTTTTTTAGCATTGCTTAATTCATATTTCTTTAATATGATTAATTCAGAAAGTAAAATTAAACTTCAAGAAAATCATTGGAATTCTTATGAAGCTATTTTTTTACAAGAAAGGACTGATTTTTATGACTACAAGAAAAATAAAAAAATTAACTACAGGACAACGTACAATTGATGGCGCAGGCGTACATCTGGTCCGTGTACTTGGCCACGATACAGTAATGGACTATGACCCGTTTTTAATGCTGGATTCTTTTGACTCACATAATCCTACCGACTACATTAAGGGTTTTCCAATCCATCCTCATAGAGGTATTGAAACTATTTCTTATCTTGTTCAAGGCGAAATGACACACCAGGATAGTTTAGGCAATAAAGGAACAATCCGCAGCGGCGAAAGCCAATGGATGACTGCCGGCAGTGGTATCATGCACCAGGAAATGCCCCAGGCCAGCAAACATATGCTTGGCGTACAGCTTTGGCTGAACCTGCCCCAAAAAGAAAAAATGACTGATCCAACCTATTTTGACATTACCGGAAATATGATAGGCAGTAAAAAAACAGATAATGCTATAATACATGTGCTTGCAGGTGAATATGACTCTATAAAAGGTGTTGAACCACCTCATATCAAGGCAACTATCTATGATGTAGAACTACAGGCAGGCAAGTCAATCACACTGCCAACTAAAACTGAGGATAATGTTTTTATCTTTTTGATTGAAGGCAATGCTATAATAGACGGCACCAATATTCCAGAAAAAACTGCAGTGCTCTTTAGTGAGGGCGATGAAATATCTGTCAGTGCTGAATCAGATAAACAATTACGTTTTATGTTCTGTTCTGCTAAGCCTTTAAAAGAACCTGTATCTTGGGGTGGACCAATTGTGATGAATACGCGCGAAGAGCTAAATGAGGCTTTTAAAGAACTTGACAAAGGAACTTTTATCAAACATAATGCAGCCCATCTTGATTAATCAGTAATACTATCCAAGAGCTGTTAAATATTAAAAAATACACAAAAAAGCCGCAACCAAAGGTTGCGGCTTACTTTTTATTTGGTGGGCCCAGCTGGGTTCGAACCAGCGACCAACCGGTTATGAGCCGGTGGCTCTACCACTGAGCTATAGGCCCATAGTACCATGCGTTGTCTCAATGGTCAACAGTAATATTCTAAACAAATTTGGTCGAGTTGTCAAGCTAAACCGATTATTCCAAGAAGTCTTTTAACCGTTTACTGCGGCTTGGATGACGCAGCTTACGTAAAGCTTTGGCCTCGATTTGACGAATACGTTCTCTGGTTACACCAAAATGCTGCCCTACTTCTTCCAGGGTACGTGAACGCCCGTCTTCCAAACCAAAACGCAGTTCTAAAACCTTCTTTTCACGCACAGTCAGTGTTTCCAAGACTTCTTCCAACTGCTCACGCAATAAAGTGAACGAAGCAGCATCAGCTGGTGCCGGTGCATCATGATCTTCAATAAAATCCCCCAAATGCGAATCTTCTTCTTCACCGATAGGAGTTTCCAATGATACCGGTTCCTGTGCGATTTTCATAATCTCACGAACACGATCAACAGTAGTATCCATTTCCTTTGCAATCTCTTCCGGCATAGGTTCCCGCCCAAGTTCCTGCAGCAGTTGACGTGATACGCGAATCAGTTTATTGATTGTTTCAACCATATGCACAGGTATACGAATGGTGCGGGCCTGGTCAGCAATAGCGCGTGTAATAGCCTGACGAATCCACCAAGTGGCATAAGTACTGAATTTAAAGCCTTTATTATAATCAAATTTTTCTACTGCTTTGATAAGCCCAAGGTTACCTTCCTGAATAAGGTCTAAAAAGAGCATTCCCCGGCCAACATAACGTTTTGCAATGCTGACAACCAAACGAAGATTAGCTTCCGATAAACATCGTTTTGCGGCTTCTCCTTCTTCAAAAACTTCTTCCAAAAGTTTTCCGTAATCTTCTTCCAACGTCATATAGCTATCAAAAACAGCAGCATCATTTTCTTCTGGTAAGCGGCGCTTGATCTCGTCAAGTAAAGTCTTGATCTCAAACAGCGCATGTACTTCTTTATCACTGGTCTGACGATCGACTACCATTTTATCACAGTCTGGGATCATCACATTGTGTTCCTGCATCATACGTTGTAAATGCAAACGCTCATCTTTAGTAAACTCAACAATAAGATCCTGATATTCAGACAATGTACAGGGAGTACCCGCTGCAGCCGCCCTCGCAATAATTCCAAGCACTTTTTCAACATTGCGCAGTTCACAGCTTTTATGTTCCTGTTCCAAATGCTTCTTGATTTTTTTGATCAGAGTAGCAGTTTTTTCTTTACCGCTGTAAGCAGGAACCAAAGCTGCAGGCAATGACGAATTCATCAGCCTTTCGGCCTGTTTTCCCTTATCCATACGTTTAGCAAGCTTGATTTCATCTTCGCCGATCAAAAGCGGTACACGGCCGATCTCCTTAAGATACATCCTGACCGGATCATCAATGCTTACCCCTTCAGGCACACTGAGATTAGCCAGCTCTGCTTCATTGATTTCTTCCGTATCATCATCATTGACCGGCAGTACATCATCATCGCTGTTTTCGTCGACTACGTCGATGCCTTTTTGGGCAATCAACTCATACATACTGTCCATATCGTCCGGAGTCATATCTTCTACGTTTTGCATAGAATCCATAATTTCACGATAAGTGAGAACACCGCCGTGAGATTTGCCTTTAAGTAATAATTCCTCTACCTGGTCGGCAGAAATTTTAGTATTAGCCATGGTGTTCCCTCCTTTCGTTGCTTAATATCTGCTGTTGTTTTTTAATATAATTTTTTGATTTCATCTTTAATTTTCTGGCTTTCCGCAAGTTCCTGCAAAAAGCGGTCATCCCCCAAACGTTCATATTCGTCGGCGCGCAGACGGTGCTCTTCATAGCTTCGTTCCAAAGCGCCCCTGCGCATCTGCCGCAGGCAATCATCTACTAGTTTTTCACCGTTTTCTTCCGCAAGATCTTTTGTCATAATCTGCGCCAGCTCCGTGGACGCTTCATTTGACAGTTCTGTAAAAAGCTTATCAGCAGCACTCTTACTGCCGGCATCAAGCTGCTTCAGCAATCCTTCATAGATTTCTCCGCGAAATTTTGACATAAAACCGACACTATCAATTTTATCTCTGTAAACAAGCGCCAAATCGGTATTTTTTAAAATAACGTAAAGCAAAAGCTGCTCTGCTAAATCTTCAGCTGAAAGTACGTTGGGCTGTATCTGCCATTTAGACACGGCTTCCCCACGATCATTTTTACGGCTTAGCTTACGATATTCACTCATGATGAGCCCTTCGTCAATTGTCAAACGTTGGGCCAGCGTTTTGATATGCTGTGCAACCTCAATTTCATTTTTGCACTCTAGTAGGAATGGTAGTATATTCGACACAGCTTCAACTTTTCCTGCTAAATTTGAAACATTATTTTGAGAAATGACATACTGCATCTGAAATTCTATACCTGAAACAGCTGTTTCAATCAGCCGTAGATAAGCATCTTTACCGTGCTTACGCACAAATTCATCAGGATCTTTCCCATCAGGCACTATGAGCACTCTGACTTTAAGCCCGGCTTCTTTAGCAATGCTTACTGCCCTTACAGTGGCCCGTTGTCCAGCTGCGTCGCTGTCATACGAAAAAACTACTTCATCAGCGGCACGAGCTAAAAGTTTAGCCTGCTCCTGCGCAAAAGCCGTCCCCATTGAAGCAACAGCCCAATCGATACCAGCAGCATGTAAACTGATTGCATCCATATAACCTTCAACAATCACGGCCTGCCTGCGTTTCTTTATTTCCTTTAAAGCCACATTCATCCCGAACAGAAGAGTTCTTTTGTTAAACCACTCTGTTTCACCAGTATTCATGTATTTTGCCATCTGTTGAGAATTTTGCTCTAAAATACGACCGCCGAAACCAACTACATGACCACGTGGATCCTGAATAGGTATCATCACTCTGCCACGGAACTTATCCATCGGCCCACGGTCATAGTTTACCGCCAGCCCGGCCTGCACCAACAGTCCAGCACTACATCCACGTTTTCCAAGTGCTGAAAGCAATGCGTTATAGTTCGGCAGTGCCACCCCGATTGAAAACCGCTCGATAATCTCAGGTGTAATGCCGCGTCCTGTGAGATACTCCTGTGCTTTAATTCCATAATCAGTCTTCGTCAAACAGGCCTGAAAAAAACGTGTCGCCAGTTCATTAGCGGCAATAACCTGTTTTGCCTGTTTCTCACGTTCCAGTTCAGCTTTAGTCTTTTCCTTTTCAGGAACAGCAATACCCAATTTATTTGCCAGAAGCTTTAAAGCCTCTGGGAACGTGCAATTTTCCATTTTCATCACAAAGGTAAAAACATCCCCGCCAACATGACAGCCATAACAATAAAAAAAGTTCTTGTCCGGCGTTACGGAAAAGGACGGTGTTTTTTCTCCGTGGAAAGGGCAGCAGCCCCAAAAACTGCCGCCGCGCTTTTTTAGCGGTACATATTCAGAAATTATCTCGACGATATTAGCTTGGGAGCGAACCTGCTCTTTAAAATCATCAAACATACCACTCATAATTATTGCTCCTGTCACCTCGAATACCATCTGATTTATTATATTCAATATTTAACAAAAAAATCCTCTTTTTAACGGTAGATAATTTTAGCATTACGACAAGTTTATATTATGGGAATGTAATGTTTATTAAATAGCTGCACAGCTCCTGCATCTGTCAGTCCACCCACAAAATCGACTACAGTCTGCTTCAATCCGAAACGATCTGCCAGTTCCCCATATTCTCTTGGCAACAGCTGCGGAGACTCCATATATAAATCCATAAGAGTCCTAACAACGTGTTCTGCCTTGTTATGTTCAACCGTCAGCTGGGGCGAACAGTAAATATAATCAAACATAAAATTGCGAAATTCTTCAACAGCTTCTTCATAATATTTATCAATAATAATTTGCGGCTGATTCAGTGATAATTCCACAATATTATGAACAAGCACATCCAATATCTGGCTTGGTTCTGTTCCTAAGCGCATAGCGACGATACCTGGCAATTTTTCAGGACCGATGATGCCAACTTTGCATCCATCATCGAAATCATGGCACAGATAAGCGATACGATCACAACGCCGCACCACTTGCCCTTCAAGCGTCTTTGGCATCGTACTGCCTGTATGGTTCACAATAGCATCACGAACTTCACGGGTCAGATTCAGCCCTTTCCCCTTCCGCCCATACAATTCTACGACACGAAGGCTCTGTTCATTATGTTTAAAATGTCCAGTATAAGAATTAATTGCCCGCTCCCCTGCATGTCCAAAAGGAGTATGCCCAAGATCATGCCCTAAAGCAGCAGCTTCTGTAAGATCCTCGTTTAATCTCAATGCTCTGGCAATAGTCCTGGCAATCTGCGACACTTCCATGCTATGAGTAAGACGCGTACGGTAATGATCACCCGGACATAAATATACCTGTGTTTTATGTTTTAACTTACGAAAAGGAGTACTGTGGATGATCCGGTCCCGATCACGCTGGAAAGCCGTGCGCAGATCATCGGCAGCCTCCTCACTATCACGTACTGCCTGCGAACTTTTAGCCGCCCAGGGTGCCAGTGTTTCCTGTTCTATATTCTCGCTTATTTCTCTAACTGATAACATTATTCTTCACCTTTATTTCACTTTCAAGCATTGTCACCAGGCACATTAAGTAATATAATTACTCATGTGAGGTGAACTGAATGAAAAAAATTTTTATCTTTGTTTTACTGTTGCTCTTAGTTCCTGCAATTTGTCTGGCAGAGCCGCAGGTAACCAGTGATAAACAAACTTTTAACCCTTTTACAGGAGTTTATGATCTGCAGGGCAACGTCCATGTTGAAATTGGTGACAGAATCATCACCGGCGATGCCGCACAGGTAAGTATGTATAAACTTGAGGTACATGGACAAGGTAATATTACCCTGCGCGAAGGAGATATCACCTTCGATTGTGATACAGTCGATGTATACGGTAAAGAAAAAACTGCCTACGTAGCAGGTAATATGAACTTTACTCAAGGTGATATGATCATCAGCGCCGATACCGGCAGCTTTAACTGGAGCACAAAAAATGCTGTTTTTAACGGTAATGTAATCGTCAACGGTGAACCTAAAAATGGCGAAGTCATTTACAATGTCCGTGAAAAAGTTTTTGTAAATTAGTTTTACAGTTTAAATAACCCTCGCTTAGGCGAGGGTTATTTTTATTTAGCGGCGGTCTTTATTTTTCTGCACATACTCTAAGATCATACCTGCTGTTTCTTCGATCGCACGGTTAGATACATTGATAATAGTACAATGCAGACGACGCATAATACCTTTTGCATATTCAAGCTCTTCATTAATCCGTTTAACATCAGCATAAGCGGCACCATCTGTCAGTCCCATAGTTTTCAAACGTTCGCTGCGGATCTCATTAAGTTTAAACGGATCAATAAGCAGGCCAATGATTTTATGCGGAGGAACTTTAAATAATTCTTCAGGAGGCATGATTTCCGGTACCAGCGGTACATTGGCAACTTTTATTTGTTTGTGTGCCAAGTACATGCTGAGCGGAGTTTTAGAAGTTCTTGAAACACCTATGATAACAACATCTGCTTTGGCCAGTCCCAAAGGATTTTTGCCATCATCATATTTAACAGCAAATTCTACGGCTTCGACACGTTTAAAGTATTCATGATCTAAAGCATGGATCAATCCGGCCTGGTTTTTAGGCAGCAGTCCGGAAGTTTTTTCAATAGCCTTAAGCATCGGTCCTAAAACATCAACAACCTCTACATCATGCTCCATTGCTTTATGCGCAATATGTTCACGCAATTCAGGTGAAACTACGGTATAACAGATAATACCATTATTTTCCTTAGCCTCTTCAATAACCTTTTCAACCTGCGCCTTATCTTTAACATAAGGAACACGGATCACATCAAATTTTTCCTGTACAAATTGGCTGGTAGTAGCCTTTACAACAGACTCAGCGGTTTCACCAATAGAATCAGAAACTGCATAGATAATCGGTAATTTAGCTATGATAATTGCCTCCTTTGCCCTCTGCCAGATCCACTAACAGACGGGTAAAATTCGTTTTAGTGATACGTCCCACTACTTCGTAACTGCGCTTATCCTCGCCCACACATCTAATAACAGGCAGACAATCAATCTCATTATCAATAATTTTACGTGCTGCCGAAGCTACAGAATCTTCCTGTTTGACTACAATAAGTTTAGACAGTGGTGTCATCACCATTACAACAGGAATTTCACGCAGATCGCTGCCATTATTGATAGCAGCTTTAAGCAAGTCTTTACGCGATACCACCCCTACCAAAAGACCAGCCTCATCAAGAACAAATACTGTCCCTACATCCTCCAGGAACATAGTTACAACAGCTTCATAGGCGCTTTTATCCTGATTGACTGCTACAGGCACAGACTGCAGATCACGTACAAGGATGCCGGAAATTTCTTCCATCAACATTCCCAGCGTATTCTTGCCGGTAAAATAATAACCAACTTTAGGACGCGCATCTAAAATACCGCCCATAACTAAAATCGCCAGATCTGATCGTAAAGCCGCACGAGTTACATTCAGACGTTCAGCAATATGTTCGCCCGTGATCGGCCCATCCTGGCGCACGATCTCGGCAATACGTTTTTGTCTGTTACTTAAAGAAATTGTCCTCACACCCTTCCGAACTTACATTAATTTTTCCTATATTTATATAGTATACGCTATTTTATGCAAAATCCCTGCTTCCGGTCATAAATATTTTTAAAAGTATACAAAAATAACAGGGCCAAAATTTCGGCCCTGTTATTTTCATATATTTTCATAACTGCTCATGTTCCATTCTCTGGATCATAATACACAGCAGCAAAAAATAACGGTCTGTCATTTTAAAATAATTTTTTTGTGTTATTTCTTTGATTTTCCCCAACCGATAACGTAGAGTATTAATATGTATATGCTGTCTTTCAGCTGCATCCTCTAAACTGTTTTCCCGCAAAGCCGCTGAAAGTGTATCCAAAAGGCTCGATTGATAGCGTCTGTCATATTCCTGCAGTTTATCAAGCACCGTCGTCTTAATAAAATTATACTCCGAAGTATTGCGGCAGTGCATCAGCAAACTGAACGGCAGCCATTCTTCAGCCTTACGTACTCCTGAAATATGCAATTTATATAAAAGTCTGATAACGTTTACCGACATCTCATAATGCTCTTTAATTCGCTCCAGTTCTGTAAATTCAGGAGATATTACAGCTGCAGCTATTTTATTCTGTTCCTTATTATATTTTTTGAATATATTAATGCTCGTAAGAGCTTCTTTACTGCTGCATAACAAGATATAAAATTTTTCCTCTTCAATTAAAAATCTATCAATCAAATAATTGCTTATATTATGGCTTCCTTTAGAAAATAAAATCAAATTATATGCTTTTTGCTGCACAAATCCCAGATTAGCAAGCTTTTCAGCAATAACTTCTCCACTTTTGATTTCACCATTTTTTATTTCTTTCCAAAAACGTTCCACTGTTTTCTGCAGCGTTTCATAATGGTCCCACAGCTTGATGGCTAAAAAAGAAGCTCCCTGTTGCCCAATCAACCGTTCTTTTTCCGTTAACTGCCCCTCAGCAACAATAATAAACCTCCCAATAAGCTGACTACGGGCATAGCATTCGAAAATATGCAGCTCATTGATAAAAAAGCCCGCATCAGTATATATTCTTTCATTAAAACCAGTTTTAATTTTTTCTGTCCAATCAAGAAAATCCTGTTTACGAGTACCTCGTCTGCTCCAGGAAGCAAGTATCTTCCCTTCATGATTCAGGCAAAAACAATTCTTGTGAAGCTGATTTCCCAAAACATTCACCAGCGAAGCCAGATCATCTGAATTCAGTGAAGTATGAATAAGTTTTTGATAGTTTTTTTCTACTTCAATCAACATATTGGTTTGATAATTCTGGATTTCAGAAGTGATTGTCTGCACCAGTTCTCTAAACTTGACTGCAGTTTTCACTTCAAATACCGGCAGCCGGTACTGATCTGCCAACTGCAGTATTTTCAGCGGGATCTTATTGATAAAACGACCTGTTTTGATACCTATCGCTGATATTCGCGGAGCAAGCTTTTTAAAACCATCTTCCTGCAGGTCAGGACTTTTACTGAAGGCATACCAGGTAGTTAAAACAAACTCACCTCCTGTTACCCATTCGTGCAAATCAGGCCCTTCCATAATTGTTACATGTGTTATCTGCTTGTTTAAGTTCCCATGCTTATTAACCAATGTCACACGTTCGGCAAAATCTTTGATTTCCAATAATTCATTTAAGGTCACCATTTTCTTGGACATTATTTCACCTTCTTTTCTAATGCCATATATTTCTTTTTCTCCAGAATATCCTGATTACGATTTTACTATTTAGTTATTTTTTTAGCAAATCCAAAGATTTCAAAAACTGTTATACTAAAAAGCTGAACTTTACCCATCGTAAAACCTTCTTGATTTTAAACCAGCGCCTTATTTTTCATTCCGGTAAAAAAATCTTGAGGCAACTATAAAAGCAGCCTCAAGATTATCAAATCTTCCATTAATCATTCACATAAAACTAAGTATTACAAAAGTTCCACTGATGATAACGCCGGAAACAATTGTCCAAATAACGCAATATCCCATAATATCACGCGCCGATAATCCCGCAACTCCTAAAAGCGGCAATGCCCAAAACGGTTGAATCTGATTAGTCCAGCCATCTCCCCAAGCAAAAGCCATAATTGTCTGCGGAATGTTCGCCCCCAATGCCTCAGCAGCCTTCATCATGATTGGTCCCTGGATAGCCCATTGCCCACCTCCGGAAGGAATGAAAATATTTACCAGCCCTGCCGATAAAAATGTATAAAGAGGGAAGGTATGTGCTGTAGAAATTTCCACAAACCACATGGAAATCATATCAACCAGACCAGAAGCAGTCATCATCCCCGACATACCAGCATAAAGCGGAAATTGCAAAATAATACCGCGGCTGGCACCGATTCCCTGTGCCACAGCCTTTAAAAAGCCGTTAGGACTGCTGTGCAGATATAAACCCAATGTTAAAAAAAATCAAAATGACCAAATTCAAATTCAGGTCAAAACCAATCTTAGAAAAATTAGCTCCCAGATAAATCAATGGGAACAAACCAAACAAAGCGTTGAGCCAATAAGCATTTTCCAATCTTTCGGCAAATGTCATATCTTTTTTAGCAATTCTTATCTCTGGTTTTTCTTGTTCTTTTTCACTGTATTCCACTATTTCATTAGCAGGAGGTTTCATATTAAAATACACGATAAACAGCATAATTACGATGATAGCCGTCATTACCAGATTCCAGGAAGAATACAGCGTATCACCAACCGGTGTCAGTGGCAGTCCGAGCTTCTCCATAAAATTGCCTGGTGTTGCTGAAACAAGCGGAATCGAAGAAGACGGCCCGCGAATAATCTCACCGCCATAAGCCGCAGCTACCAACAGCGGAAAATGCAGGCCTTTAACCTTTTTGCCTACCTCTTTCGCAAGAACTGCACCTATAACAAGCCCAAATCCCCAGTTTATATAGCAAGACGCAATAGATACTAATGCAGTCAACCCAAGAGCCTGCTGTGGAGTTTTAGGAATACCTGTTACCTTGTTCAAAATCTTTTTAGCCAAAGGTGTCAATGCCAGTACATAACCTGTCAATAAAACTAAAACCATCTGCATCCCAAAAACAAACATCGATGAGTACCCTCTGCCCCAATATTCTATCATTTGCAGAGCACTCTTGTTCATTAAAAACATTCCGCCGCAAAATACAACAAATGTTAAGAGAATAGCCAAAATAAAAGCATCCGGAAGATAATTCTGCACCATCTTCAGACAGAACTTTGTTACAGCCTTCATAAAAATCCGCCTCCTTTTCCCATTTTCTTTTTCATTTACACCAGCTCTAAAACCGTAGCTGATCCTAGCCCTCCAGCAATACATAAAGTAGCCAAGCCATATCTGACCTGTCTTTTCTGCATTTCATGCAATAAAGTTACTAAAATCCTTGCTCCAGAGCAACCAATCGGATGCCCCAGAGCAATTGCACCGCCATTTACATTGACCCTGGTCAGATCAATTTCCAGCTCCTGTATGACCGCTAATGATTGTGCTGCAAATGCTTCATTGATTTCTATCAGTCCAATATCTTCGATCCTTAGCCCTGCCCTTTTCAGCGCCAACCTTGTTGCAGGCACAGGCCCCATTCCCATATATGCCGGCGAAACACCTATTGAAGCCTGGCTGATTATTTTAGCTATAGGCTTTAACCCTGCCTTTGCAGCCGCACTTTCTTCAGCAATCAGCAACATGGCTCCACCGTCATTTCGTCCTGATGCATTGCCTGCCGTTACGCTGCCGTCCTTTTTAAAAGCAGGCTTCAATTCTGCAAGTTTTTCTATCGTTGACAAACGTGGATGCTCATCAGCAGCAAACATCAAAATCTCTTTTTTCTTTTTTACTGGCAAAGGTTCAATCTCATCATCAAAGCGTCCGCTTTTTATTGCAGCCTGAGCTTTTTCCTGACTTTCGCAGGCAAAATAATCTTGTGCCGTTCTGCTGATAACATATTTTTCAGCAATATTCTCTGCAGTCATACCCATTGTCAGGACTCCATACTGGTCAGCAGGCTGTGACCGTGGCTGACTTTCGGTATTAGGATCCAGCAAAATCCCGTTACCTACTGCATAACCCCTCCGTGCCTCTCTGAGATAATATTGGGCATTACTCATACTTTCGATACCACCAGCTAAAACGAAGTCAGCATAGCCGCACATAATCTCCTGTGCCGCATTCTGGACAGCCTGCATACCAGAACCACATTGTCTGTGTACTGTATAAGCCTGTACTTCAAGCGGAAATTTTGTCATCAATGCAGCTAATCTTGCAATATTAGGCTGGTCGCTGCTCTGCTTTGCCTGCCCTAAAATTACTGCATCCAGAAGTCTGATATCTAAATGACTACGTTCACATATTTTCTGCAACAAAAAGGCAGCAATTTCCTCCGGCTGTATGTCCTTCATTGCTCCGTTCAGTTTTCCTATAGGCGTCCTGATTCCATCTATGACTACCGGCTGCAGCATATCTATACCTCCCTTATACTAATTTTTTCAGCCAGCTCATAATGAGCAGATGTCATTGCTGCAATTTCTTCCAATGTAACATCAGAAGTATGTTCCAGTAAAAACATCATTCCGTCCTTAAACTTAAATACAGCATATTCTGTGACTAAAGTATTAACTACTTTCCGCCCAGTCAGCGGCACAGTACAATCCTTTACCAGTTTATGCCTGCCATTTTTTGCCGTATGAGATGTCGCAACGATCACCTCTTTTACTCCAACGACCAGATCCATTGCTCCTCCTGGTCCTAAAACACCTTTGCCCGGCAAAGCCCAATTTGCCAGGTCTCCCGCTTCATTTATCTGTATGGCTCCGATAACTGTAGCATCCATACGCCCACTTCTGATCATTGCAAAAGATGTAGCACTATCAAAATAACAGCATCCGGGCGTTTCAGTAACCGGTGTACGACTGGCATTAATGAGATTAGGAATTATTGCCTCCCCGCTAAGTTGTTTAGGCCCAACACCCAGCATTCCATTTTCCGTCTGAATGTAAATATGTTTATCTGCTGGTAAATAATCAACCGCCATTGTAGGAATACCTACACCTAAATTGACAAAACCACCGTCAGGCAGCATTTCCGCAACTCTTTTAGCAATTCTTACTTTTGTTTCCGCTTCTGACATGTTTCTCATTTAACTGCACCCCGATTCTGCGTTACCAAAACATCCACATAAATATAAGGTGTTACAATCTCTTCCGGCGAAAGCATACCGGTTTCTACAATCTCATCAACCTCCACAATCGTCAAAGCGGCTGCTGTTGCCATAAGCGGATTAAAATTTCTTGCTGTTTTTTCATAAACTAAATTCCCCATAGCATCCGCTTTTCTGGCATGTAACAAGGCTACGTCTGCTTTCAAAGGATACGCCAAAACATAGGCTTCGCCGTCAATAACTTTTGTTTCACAATGCGCAGTCAGCTCTGTGCCAGCTCCAACCTTTGTATAAAACCCGCCAATTCCGCAGCCTCCTGCACGGATACTTTCTGCAAATGTGCCCTGTGGCATCATCTCTAAATTTAACTTTCCATCAAAATATAATTCCGCAGCTTCAGTATTATAGGTAAAATAGGTACCTATAGCTTTTTTCAGCATCCTATTCCTTACCCACCTTCCCAAGCCTACATTAGGAGTACCAAGATCATTGGCAATAACAGTCAAATCATGTATGTCTGTATCTGCCAGTAAATCAATCAGCCTCTTTGGATTACCGACATTTCCAAAACCTCCGATCATAACAACATCACCTGACCTGACAAGCTTAACAGCTTCCACAGCTTCTACAATCTTTGCTATGATAATCACCTCCATATTAGTTCTTTGATTTCAGTATACAAAGCTAAAGACGAGCCTAATATGTAGAAACCTACAAAAATAATCTGATTTTTTTGCATTTTTGCACAAAAATAGCCCTTATAACAGTTATCAAACTGTTATAAGGGCTATAAAAAATAACAGGACCGAATATTCGGTCCTGTTAAGTTAATTATTCATTATTGAAGCAGTTCGCGTACCATTTGATTGATACGTTTACCGTCGGCTCGGCCCTTAGCCTTCGCCATAACAGCAGGCATTACTTTACCAATCGCTTTCGGTCCTTCGGCACCAGTCTCGGAGATAGCTTCAGCAACCATAACACGCAATTCTTCATCGCTAAGCGGTTCAGGCAGATATTTTTTGAGAATCTCAATTTCTGCTTTAGCCTGCTCGGCTAATTCACTGCGTTCGGCTTTTTCGAATTCTACCAAAGAATCCTGCCGCATCTTGACCTCTTTCAGCAAGATAGCCAGAACCTCATCATCATTCAGTTCCTTCTTCTCATTGATTTCGACATTTTTAATATTAGCACGCACCATACGAATAACCGATAAACGCAGCTTACCTGCTTCACGGTCCTTCATGGCCTGTTTCATATCTTCTGTCAATTGGTCTTTAATAGACATACAGCACGCCCCCATTATCTGGTTTTACGTTTTCTGGCTGCTTCGGATTTTTTCTTACGTTGAACGCTCGGTTTTTCATAATGTTCGCGCTTTCTAACTTCAGAAAGAATTCCGGCCTTTTGGGTTGCTCTTTTAAATCTGCGCAGCGCACTGTCCAATGTTTCGTTTTTGCCAACTTTAATTTCTGCCATCTGATCTCCCTCCCTCCACACACTTAGGGAAGTGTATATATGCATTTCATGCGTTTTTTGCACTATTGCTGACTATCGTCAGACCGCAATTACCGCACAATATTACCAGTAAATTATATCTTATGATAGGCCTTTTGTCAAGGTATCAGCAGGGCGGCCACCCCAATGCTTTACCGCCTAAAAGATGGATATGCAAATGCTTAACGGTCTGCCCTCCATCATCACCGGTATTGGCAACGATGCGAAACCCTTTTTCATTAACACCAAGTTTCTCAGCCAGTTCCTTAACTTTCCCAAACATATACAGGAGCAGCTCCGGTTCTGCAGTAATAATATTTTCAGTATGAGCTTTCGGTATCATTAAAACGTGTACCGGAGCAGCAGGAGCCACATCACGGATTACGATCATTTTGTCATCTTCATAAACTCTTTCAGACGGGATCTCACCGGCAATGATTCGGCAAAAGATACAGTCGTTCATTTCTTTCCCCCCTTAGTGATCCTAATTTTTATAATATTCGTCAGAAAATTTAAAAGTCCTTTTTCTATTTACTCTGTTCACAATTTATTTTCAAACTGTAACTAACAAAGTAAAAAAATCTTTAATAAAACGCTTGACTTATAGTCAACTCCAGCCATTATACTGAACTTAAAGTATTTTTAATCATTTATCTAAGAAAGGAGAGTTTACAGTGAAAAAATTTTTATCAACATTACTTTATACCGCTGCCGCAACTTTATTATTCAGCGCTTGTGGAATGACTGCCAATACAGTTTCTTCTCCTGTTGAACCAACTGTTAAAAGTAATGAAAAAACAGCAGTAAATAATAAAGCTCTTGTTTATTTCAGCAAGGATATCAGCCCTGTAAGTCTGATCAAACTATATGATAAAATCAACCAGGATATACATGGTAAAGTAGCTATCAAAATCCATACAGGAGAAAAGAACGGTCCCAATATACTCCCACGGGAAATAGTGATGGCTTTGCAGCAGCATGTACCTGACAGTAATTTAGTCGAAACCAACACTTTCTATAAAGGTGACCGTTATACCACCGCCGGCCACCGCGAAACATTAAAAGTTAACGGCTGGGATTTTTGTACTGTAGACATTATGGACGAGGAAGGAGCAGTAATGCTGCCAGTAAAAGGAGGCAAACATTTTCAGGAAATGTCGATCGCTAAAAATATGCTTAATTATGATTCCATGATCGTTTTGACGCATTTTAAAGGACACACTATGGGAGGATTTGGCGGTTCAATGAAAAACATAGCAATTGGCAACGCAGACGGCAGGATCGGCAAAGCCATGCTGCATACCTCTGACCCGTCCAACCCCTGGGAATATAGCCAAGAGCGTTTTATGGAAAATATGGCTGAATCAGCAAAGGCTACAACAGATTTTTTTGGTAAACAAATCATTTATATCAATGTATTGCGCAATATGTCTGTTGACTGCGACTGTGCCGGGCTTGCTGCGGCACCGCCAACAACTCCTGATATCGGCATCCTTGCTTCTACAGATATTCTTGCCGTCGATCAGGCTTCTATCGACCTTGTTTTTGCTTTACCAGATGCTGCTAAGCATGATCTGCAGGAACGGATCGAATCACGTCGCGGTCTGCGGCAGCTCAGTTACATGAAAGAACTTTCCATGGGTAATGATCAATATGAATTAATTACCATTGAATAAAAGAAAAGCTGCCGTTAAACGGCAGCTTTTTTATTATTCCTTCAGCAATTCTCCGATTAAAAAACTCGTCTCAGCCTTCAATAATCTCACTTTTCTTATCTTGCCACATAGTTCAGCTTCCGACCGAACATAGACCCGTAAATAATTACTGGTCAAACCTTCTATATAGCCATCCTCAACAGTCTGTTCAAACAATACCTCCACAGCACTGCCAACAAAACGTTCTAAAAATTTCTGCTGCTGCTTATGATCAAGCTCAGCAAGTTGTGCACAACGTCTTTGCTTAACAGTTTCAGGAATTTGATTGGGCATTTTTTCGGCCGGAGTTCCCTTCCGTTTGGAATAAGGGAAAATATGCATTTTACTGAACCCGCAGTTTTCTGCAAAAACCAGTGTAGATGCAAACTCCTCTTCCGTCTCACCCGGGAATCCGGCAATAATATCAGTAGTAATGGCAATATCAGGAATACGTTTACGGATATCGGCCAAAAGTTCGGTAAAACGTCGAGTGTCATACGGCCTGTGCATTCTGGCTAAAGTTGTATCACAGCCTGCCTGCAAAGGTAAATGCAGCTGTCGGCACAACCGTTTATCTTTTTCCATAAGATTAAGCAGCCTCGCTTCGACCTCCACTGATTCCAATGACCCCAACCGCAGTCTCTGCAGACCCTCTACACTTAAAGCTGCCTCAACAGCATCAAATAAAGTCAGTTTTCCATCATGTTCTTTACCATAGCAGCCAAGGTGAATACCGATAAGCACTATTTCTTTATAACCAGAAGCTACAAGCTTTTTAACTTCTTCCCTGATGCTTGTCAGACTACGCGAACGCAACGGTCCGCGGGCAAAAGGAATAATACAATAAGTACAGAATTGATTGCAGCCTTCCTGTATTTTTAAAAAAGCTCTGGTCTTATCACTAACATCACCTGCACTCAGTTCTTCAAACTCAGTGTTGGCACTCAGCTTACGCACGCTGTCTATTGTATCAACAGACTGAAAAGCAGCAGCTTCTTCTACCAACCGTACGATATCTGCTCTATCCTGATTCCCGATAATAAGATCAACACCAGGAATTGTCTTCACTTCTTCTGCCGCCGTCTGTGGATAACAGCCAGTCACAACCACGAAAGCAGTTGGGTTTCTGCGCACAGCACGATTGATCATCTGCCGCGATTTACGCTGCCCCGTATTGGTAACAACACAAGTATTGATCACATAAATATCAGCTTCGCAATTAAAACCAACTACAGTATAACCATGACTGCGAAATATCGCTTCCATGCTGGCAGTATCGGCCTGATTGACTTTACAGCCTAAAGTGTAAAATGCTATTCTTTTCATCAATCAGCCTCCTAAATCACCAGTTTCATAAAATATTGCGGCCGCAGCTACTAATGCAGCTGTTTCTGCACGTAATATGCGCTTGCCTAAACTTACTACCAATGCCCCAGCTGTCCGGGCCTGCTGTAATTCCGTCTCGGAAATACCGCCCTCCGGGCCTATGATCAGCAGCAGATCCTTCAAAGCCTGCTCCTTTTGCAGCGCAGCCTTCAAACCAAGCTTATCCTCACATTCATAAGCTATCAGTTTACAGTCACAGGGATTATCAGCAAGCATCTGTTCCATCGTCTGTACTGGCTGCACCATTGGTATAATATCACGCTTACTCTGTTTCGCAGCCGCTTCAGCAATTTTCTGCCAGCGCTCAGCTTTCTTAACAGCTTTATCACCTTCCAGGCGTACGACCGAATGCTCCATAGCTACTGGTATAATCTCACTGACTCCCAGTTCTACAGCCTTCTGGATAATAAAATCCATTTTTTCACCTTTAGCCAACCCTTGTGCCAGTACGATTCGCACTGAAGGCTCATGACTTTCCGACAGTACCTCCAGACATTTGACGGTCACAACACTTTCATTAGCATCAGCAATTTCAGCAAGAGCCGTGACACCATCATCACTTACAATCTGTACTCTGGACCCGCATTGCATCCGCAGTACAGTATAAATATGCCTGGCATCAACACCCATTATTGTCATCGTATCACTGTATGGCTGCGGTATAAAAAATCTATGCACCGTCAGTCCTCCTTACGCATCTGCATAACAACCCAGCCGCCTTTGGCATCAACAGCTTCGACACACAAACCGGCTTTGGAGGCAGCTGCTGATACATCATTCTGCCGTTCTTCAATAATACCGCTGGCAAGGAATATTCCTCCGGATTTTAACTTACCGGGAATATCCTGCAGAAGCATAATAATAATATCGGCAATGATATTAGCAATGATAATATCAGCCTTACCTTCTGTACCATGCAGCAAATCACCCTGTTGCACACTGATTTTTTCTGTCAGTTCATTGCCGGCAATATTTTCAATAGCTACTCGTACCGCAGTAGCATCAATATCCACCGCTTTAACTGTTTTAGCACCAAGTTTAGCAGCAGCAATAGCCAGAATTCCAGAGCCAGTACCAACATCAAAAACTTCCATATCAGGACGCAGAACTTTTTCCAAACGTTCCATACACATACAGGTCGTATGATGTGTTCCTGTACCAAACGCCATACCTGGATCGATTTCAATAATATGTTCACCAGCTTTAGATGTATATTTTTCCCAGGTAGGCTTAATCACCAATGTTCTGCCAATATGCGTAACATGGAAATACTGTTTCCATTCGTTAGCCCAATCCTGCTCGGAAACAGTACGAAAACGCGTATTACCAAAGCGACATTTACCAATACGCGTTTCCAAATTTGTCAAGTCCTCATCAATCTGTGTAAGACGTGGCTGCAGCTCTTCATCCTCCGGATAATAAGCAGTTATCGTAACCACTTCTGTGTTTTCCTGCTCAGGAATATCGCATAATTCCCAAGTGCCTGAATTACGCAAAGTGTTTATCAAAACCGGGTCCTCAATAACAACACCATTGTTTGCACCTGCAGCACGCATAATTTCGGCAACCAGATCAGCTGCCTCATGTGTAGTTTGTATGCTTACCTCTATCCATTGTGACAAAGCGCTCACTCCTTAAATAACTATCATATATATTAAACACAAAGCTTATTCTAAAATATTTTACCATATGAAAGTGTTTTTCTACCAGTTTGAGAAGATATTTCAATGCCAAGTGCTCACATTATATCATATTTTTTGGCATAAAAAAATAAACTGCGGTGTTCAAACCGCAGTTTATACAAGTCATTATTTAAATAAATCTTTAATCTTATTCAAAAAGCCTTTTTCTTCAGGATTAATGTTATCTTTACTGATCTCGGCAAATTTACGCAAAGCATCTTTCTGTTTTTCATTCAGCTTCTGCGGCACAACAACTTTGATCCTGACTAACTGGTCGCCGCGTGTACTGTTACGCAAACTGGGAATGCCTTTGCCCTTCAAACGCAGTACCTTTCCAGGCTGAGTTCCTTCCGGAACCTTCATCACAACCTGTCCATCCAGCGTAGGAACCTTAATCTCATCACCCAAAGTTGCCTGTACAATATTGATCGGCACTTCGCAGTAAACAGTAGTACCATCGCGCTCAAAAAACTTATGCGGTTTAACATACAAATATACATACAAATCACCGCTTGGTCCGCCTTTAACCCCTGCTTCGCCTTCTCCGGCTACCCGCAGGCGGGAACCGTTGTCAACACCTGCAGGGATCTTGACTTTAAGTTTCTTATTCTTTTTAACAGTGCCCTGTCCGCGACATTCCTTACATGGTTCGCTGATGATCTTGCCTTCACCATGACATTTAGGACATGGCCGTACATTGGTCATCTGTCCGAACATAGTGTTTTGAGTAAAACGGATCTCGCCACTTCCGTGACATTCAGGGCAAGTTTCAACTTTAGAACCAGGTTCCGCACCATTCCCATGACAATGCGGACATTGTTCGTCACGATATAAACTGATCTCACGTTCTAAACCAAACGCAGCTTCTTCAAAAGTGATTTCCAGGTCAAAGCGCAAATCAGCACCGCGCTGAGGACCGGCATTAGAACCACGCGAGCCGCGGCCCTGCCCGCCGAAGAACATATCAAAAATATCTTCCATGCCTCCGCCGCCAAAACCGCCGAAACCTTCAAAGCCCCCAAATCCACCAGCACCGCCGGCACCGCCGTTTTCAAAAGCAGCATGTCCAAACTGGTCATATTGGGCACGTTTCTGCTCATCGCTGAGTACACTGTAAGCCTCGGACGCTTCTTTAAATTTCTCAGCCGCTTCCGGATTATCTTTATTCACATCAGGATGATACTGACGTGCCAGTTTGCGGTATGCTTTTTTTATTTCATCTGCTGTAGCGGTTTTAGACACGCCTAGCACGTCATAATAATCTTTTTTACTCAAAGTTTACACCATCCTAAGCCGATTATTTTTTGTCTTCGTCAACCACTTCGGCGTCAACAACATCGTCATCAGCTTTTTTTGCGCCCTCGGCTGTTTCAGTACCTTCAGCACCTTTAGCAGCTTCAGTTTGTTTGTACAGCTCTGCGGAAAGTTCATAAAGAGGTTTGGTCAAAGCTTCAGTATCTGCTTTGATTTTTTCCATATCTTCGCCTTTCAGAGTCTCTTTTAAAGTATCAAGCGCTGCCTGTACTTTTCCAATCAATTCTTCAGAGCCTTTGCCTTCCATATCTTTAATGGTCTTTTCGGCTTGATAGCACAGGGAGTCAGCATTATTACGTACTTCAACGCCTTCTTTACGTTTTTTATCAGCTTCAGCATTAGCCTCTGCTTCTTTTACCAGACGGTCGATTTCGTCTTTTTCCAAAGTACCTGAAGACGTAATAGTGATTTTTTGTTCTTTACCGGTACCAAGATCCTTAGCGCTTACATTTACGATACCATTAGCATCGATATCGAAAGCAACTTCGATCTTCGGTACTCCACGAGGAGCAGCCGGGATGCCGGAAAGCTCAAAACGTCCCAGAGTTTTATTATCGGCAGCCATTTCACGTTCACCCTGCAGTACATGGATATCAACTGAAGGCTGATTATCAGCAGCAGTAGAGAAGACCTGCTTACGGGAAGTCGGGATGGTAGTATTACGTTCAATGATCTTTGTGAACACACCACCCAAAGTTTCTATACCCAAAGACAACGGAGTTACGTCAAGTAAAAGCACGTCTTTTACTTCACCTGCCAAAACGCCGGCCTGAATGGCAGCACCAACGGCAACACATTCGTCAGGGTTTACACCACGGTAAGGCTCTTTACCGATAAATTTTTTCAAAGCTTCCTGTACAGCAGGAATACGGGAAGAACCGCCTACCAAGATAACTTTATTGATATCAGAAGCAGACAGGCCGGCGTCAGCCATAGCCTTGCGGGTCGGCTCCATTGTGCGTTCAACGAGATCAGCAGTCAATTCGTCAAATTTTGCACGAGTCAGATCCATATCCAAATGCTTCGGACCTTCAGCACCGGCAGTAATAAACGGCAGGTTGATATTAGTAGTCAAAACACCGGATAACTCGATTTTTGCTTTTTCAGCGGCTTCACGCAAACGCTGCATAGCCATACGGTCATTACTCAGATCAATGCCTTCATTTTTCTTAAATTCAGCAACCATCCAGTCAACGATTTTCTGGTCAAAATCATCGCCGCCTAAATGAGTATCACCGTTAGTAGCTTTTACTTCAAAAACACCGTCACCTACATCAAGGATAGATACGTCGAAAGTACCGCCGCCAAGGTCATAAACCATAACGGTATGGTCGTCGCTTTTATCAATACCATACGCCAAAGATGCAGCAGTAGGCTCGTTGATGATACGGAGAACTTCCAAGCCTGCGATACGGCCGGCATCTTTAGTTGCCTGACGTTGACTGTCAGAGAAGTAAGCAGGAACAGTAATAACTGCCTGAGTTACTTTTTCACCTAAATATTTTTCAGCATCTTCTTTCAACTTTTGCAGAATCATCGCGGAAATTTCTTCCGGAGAATATTTTTTATCGTCGATTTCTACTTTATAGTCAGTACCCATATGACGTTTAATAGAACTAATAGTTCTGTCAGTGTTGGATACTGCCTGACGTTTTGCCAGCTGACCAACTAAACGTTCGCCGTTTTTGGAAAAACCAACTACGGACGGAGTTAAACGGCTGCCTTCCTGATTAGTGATAACGGTAGGTTCGCCGCCTTCCATTACTGCTACTACAGAGTTAGTAGTACCTAAGTCAATACCAATTACTTTAGACATGATTTATTCCTCCTCGGGTTTATATGTTAATTTTAATTTATATGGCAACTATTCGTTGCTGATAACTTTAACTTTGCTGTGCCGGATAACTTTATCACGTAATTTATAGCCCTTTTCCAGAACCATCTCTACAGTGTCATCATCCATATCGGGATTTTGCCCCCTCATCACAGCCTCATGCATCTCAGGATCAAATTTTTCGCCCTGTGCTTTTATTTCTTCTACGCCCAAATCTTTAAAAGTCTGCTCGAACTGACGCCTAATCATTTCAATACCTGAATAAATTCCGGCGGCATCATCAGATTTTCTGGCGGCGTCTTCAGCACGTTCAAAATTATCCAACACCTTTAAAAATTTTCCGACAACATCAGCGGTAACAAAAGTTGCCAGCTGTTCACGTTCGGACGTATTGCGTCGGCGGAAATTATCAAAATCTGCCTGCAGCCTTAAAATACGGTTCTGCAGTTCTTCGATCTTAACATCCTTTTCATCCTGTTCAGGAGTTTTTTCTCCAGCAGCTCCCTCACTCTTTTTCCCGGCAGTCTCATCGACTCCATTAGCAGCATCGGCTGTATTCGTTTGAGCTTCCTGCTGAGGTGTTTCTTCGGCAGTTGTTTGCTTTGAGCTTTCCTTCAAATCTTCTGTTTGCAAAACACTTCCTCCTTATAGTCTTTTTACTTATCTAAAATTGTTTTCAGATATTTATGCAGGTAATCCATTACAGAAATGACCTTACCGTATTCCATACGGGTTGGACCTAATACTGCCATCGTACCTACGATCTGACCATTCAGACGATAAGTAGCCTGAACCATACTGCAATCCTGAATACCGGTAAATTTATTTTCAGAACCTATCGTTACCTTAAGGCCTGAATCTTCACCACCCTGCAAAAGATCCTTCAGGACCTTTTCTTCTTCTAATATACCAAGCAGGTTTCTGACTCTTTCCACATCACGGAATTCCGGTTGATTAAGCAGTTGCTTTGTTCCGCCTAAAAATACCTTCTGTTCCTGCCTGCGCCCTGTCATTTTACGTACAGCCTGCAGTAATGATGAAAAAATGAGGTTATCCTCGACCACATCTGTATGGACATTCTGCAAAATCTCCACAGAAATATCGCTAAGATTGCGATCTTCCAGCAATTTGCTCATTTTACCAGCCAGATAATCCATCTCTTCAGAAGACATACCTAAAGGAATATCAACAACATTCGTATCTATACTGCCATCATCGGCAACGATACATAAAATAGCATGCTGACTGTCAAGCGGCAAAAATTTTAAATAACAGAAATTTGCAATCGTCTGCTGGTTAGTCAAAACCATGGAAACATTCTGTGTCATACGTGACAAGATCTTGGCTGTCGACTGGAAAATATCATCAATGTTACGACGACGTTCATTATACCAGCCATCTATTAATGCCATATCATTATCTGTCAATGTCCCCGGTTCAATCAGGGCATCTACATAAAAACGATAAGCCTGAGCAGATGGAATACGTCCCGCTGAAGTATGCGGCTGTTCCAAATAACCCAGAAGCTCAAGGTCTGACATCTCATTACGGATCGTTGCCGGGCTGAGCCCTAAGTCATACTTGCGGGCAATAGTACGTGAACCAACCGGCTCAGCTGATGAAATGTAGTCTTCTATGATAATTTGCAGGATCTTTTTCTTTCTTTCGTTTAACACGATCCCACCTCCAACTCGATTGTTAGCACTCATCTCATTAGAGTGCTAACATCTTGGTATTAGAATAGCACTGACCTTAACAGTTGTCAACCAATTTTTCTTACTTCACAAAGATTTCAAAAATTTCATTGCTAAAGCGCATCCCTTGCTCCGTCAGCCTCATCCGCCTATGCTCAATATCACAGAATACTAAATTTCCTCTAATAAATTTTTCTAATTCAACCCCAAATTCTAACATTACATCACAGCCAAAACGTTGTTCAGTTTCTATTAAATCTATCCCTACCGTCGTCCGTAAACCCATAAATAAATATTCTGACAGCTGCATTTCTTTTGTCAGATCTTCAAAGCCTCCACAACTTTTGCCACTTTGAATACTTTCAATATAATCAGTTACAGAATCTGTTGCTGTAAAACGTTGACTGCCATTAAAGCTGCAGGCGGAACTGCCAAAAGACAAATACGGCAGATAATGCCAGTAAACAAGGTTATGCCTTGACTCCTGACCTGACACTGCATAATTTGAAATCTCATATCTATGCAGTCCCTGTGCTTCCAGATACTCCTGTACCAATTCATACATTGCCAGCTGACAATCTTCGTCCGGCAACTCAACTTTTCCTTTGTCCAGCATACCTGCCAAAGGCGTATTTTTTTCAATCGTCAAACCATATACCGACAAATGCTGCAACCCTGCCGCTGTTAAATTCTGCAGACTGGTCTTCAGCGTTTGAAGGGACTGCTCCGGCAAGCCATAAATAAGGTCAGCACTGACTCGTGTAAAACCAGCCTTCTCTGCCATTGTAATAGCGTCTAAAGCCTCGTTGGCCGTATGTATCCTGCCAACAGCCCGAAGTTCGGCTTCGTTAAGACTTTGAACACCAAAGCTTATACGATCAAATCCCAAATCTTTAAAAAAACGCAGCTTATCCAAATCGGCAGTACCGGGATTAACTTCAATCGTTGCCTCTGCCGGCTGCAGCCAGCATCCATTTTTTTTCAAAGCTTCTACCAGTTTCGCCAAAAGCTTTTCCGAAAGCAACGAGGGAGTCCCGCCGCCAAAATACAGCGTGGCCTGATCTGCAATAGTCACTTCATTGCTGCGCATCATTATTTCACTGCAGACAGCATCAACATACTTTTCCATAGTTTCTGTGTCAGCACCTGCATATGAAGCAAAGTCACAATATAAACATTTTTGCAAGCAAAAAGGGGTATGTATATATACCCCCTGGATTTGTTCCCATTTTTGCATTTTAATCCATCTTCAAAATCGCCATAAAAGCTTCTTGCGGCAGCTCTACACTGCCGACCTGCTTCATGCGTTTCTTACCTTCTTTTTGTTTTTCCAACAATTTGCGCTTGCGGCTGATATCACCGCCATAACACTTAGCCAATACGTCTTTGCGCATTGCTCTTACATTTTCGCGGGCAATAACTTTATTACCTATGGCAGCCTGTACAGGTATCTCAAACATCTGACGCGGAATAAGACTGCGCAGTTTTTCTACCAGCTGACGTCCCCTGGAAACAGCTTTTTCACGGTGTACTATAGCTGACAGGGCATCCACCGGTTCTCCATTCAGCAAAATATCTACCTTTACCAAGCTAGAAGCACGATAACCGGCCAGCTCATAGTCCAAAGAAGCATAACCTCTGGTTACTGACTTCAACCGATCAAAATAATCATAAATTATCTCACTAAGCGGAAGTGCATAGTGAATCATAACACGTGTTTCATCTAAATAGGTCATATTTTCATACTCACCGCGTTTTTCCTGAGAAAGCTCCATTACTGCACCAACATAGTCTTTAGGTACAATAATTGTAGCGTTAACGTAAGGTTCTTCTACATGGTCGATCACTGTTGGATCAGGGAAATTAGACGGATTATCAACCAATTCCACATCACCATTGGTGCGAAATACCTGGTAAATAACGTTTGGAGCCGTTGTAATCAGCGTTAGATTATATTCACGCTCCAGACGTTCCTTGATAACATCCATATGCAGCAGACCTAAAAAGCCACAGCGAAAACCAAATCCAAGCGCTACTGATGTTTCCGGTTCAAAAACCAGTGAGGCATCGTTGAGCTGTAGTTTTTCAAGCGCATCCCGTAAATTATCATAATCTGAGTTTTCTACCGGATACAGACCACAGAAAACCATCGGCGTAGCTTTACGATAACCAGGCAGTGCTTCGGCTGCCGGATTATTGGCATCAGTAACTGTATCCCCGACACGTGCGTCTTTAACATTTTTGATTGCCGCAGCAAAAAATCCAACCTGCCCAACCTCCAATGAATCAACATTAACAAGATTAGGTTTAAAAACACCAACCTCTGTTACTTCAAATTCAGCATTGGTAGCCATCATTTTAATTTTCATACCAGGTTTTATACGTCCGTCAATAACACGCACATATAAAACGACACCCTTATACGCATCAAATTTAGAATCAAATACCAAAGCTTTTAAAGGGCTGTCACTTATACCGGAAGGTGCCGGTACCTTAGCAACAATAGCTTCAAGTACATCTTCAATACCCAAACCTGTCTTCGCACTCGTCAAAACGGCCTCTGATGCATCGATCCCGATAACCTCTTCTATCTCATGCTTGACTCGGTCAGGATCAGCACTGGGAAGATCGACTTTATTAATAACCGGGATAATTTCCAAATCATTATCTAAAGCCAAATAGACATTAGCCAAAGTCTGAGCTTCAATCCCCTGCGTAGCATCAATAACAAGCAAAGCACCTTCGCATGCAGCTAAAGCTCTCGATACCTCATATGTAAAATCAACATGCCCTGGAGTATCAATGAAATTAAGCATGTACTCTTCGCCATTCTTAGCCTTATAGCTGCTGCGCACGGCCTGCGCTTTGATTGTAATACCGCGTTCACGTTCAAGGTCCATTGAATCGAGGATCTGTGCTTCCATCTCGCGTTTAGTTAAAGTACCGGTATATTCTATCAATCTGTCTGCCAAAGTAGATTTACCGTGATCGATATGGGCAATTATAGAAAAATTACGGATCTTATTCTGGTCCATCATATTCTCCTTCATATATAATCTTGCTAAAGCGGAACATCCGCCGTAAATTCACTGCAAAATATTATATCATTTTTGCCGGTAATTAAGCAAATACTAACTCTTATTAGTAAAGCACTTATAAATAAAAGCTGCTGTAACAAAAAATATTTATGTTAAAGATTATGAAAGTATATATAATGGTATTTTTAGTCACTTCACAAATAATTTACAGCAAATCAAAGCATCAACCTGTTACAATATAAGTAATAATAAAAGAATTATTACAAGAAAGGAAGTTATATTATGGATACCTTAACCGCTATTGCAACCCGCCGCTCTACCAGAGTCTACAAACCAGAACAAATAAGCGATTCCCAGCTGCAAACAGTTTTAGCCGCCGGCTGGGCTTCTCCTGTTGGTCATGGAGCATATGACGAACTATATATTTCTGTTGTGCAAAATCCCAAAATTCTCGAAAACTTTGCAGAATACTGCGGTCAAGCTTTCGGAAACCCCAAATACAATCCGTTTTACGGCGCCCCTACTTTAATCGTCATTTCAGCTAAGCCTAAAGATGACGGCCAGATGGTTTACATAGCTGATGTTGGCTGTATTCTTGAAAATATGCAATTGGCTGCTACTGATATCGGCCTTGGTTCAGTTTATCTTTGGGCTCTTTTAAATCGTATTCCGCAAAGTCCTCAATTTGTAGCCAGCCTTGAACTGCCGGAAGGCTTCAAACCTGTTTCAGCTTTGGCCTTGGGTTATCCGGCCAAACCGCTTGAAAAACGTTCTTTTGCTGACATTAAACCCGAGCGTATCGCTACCAAAATTATCAAATAAAGTCTTTTGTGGAATAATTTGCAGAAATCCCTTGCAGAATTAACTCCTTCGTGGTAGAATACTTTAGTAAACGTATTTAATTGTAGGAGGTGAATTCGTTGCCGAACATTAAATCTTCCATTCGTAGTGTAAAAACCGACGCAGAACGTCGTGCAAAAAATGCTCCGATCAAGGCTGCTATCCGCAATGCAGCTCGTAAAGTAGTTGCTGTAACCGAGACCGGCTCTCCAGAAGAAGCAAAAGCAACTTTTGCAACTGCAACCGGTTTGATTGATAAAGCTTCTCGTAAAGGTATTATCCATAAGAATGCTGCAAACCGCAAAAAATCAAGACTTGCTAAAAAAGTCAATGCTATGGACTAATCTCTACAGCGATTAAAGCCTGCTCTTTTGAGCAGGCTTTTTATTTTCTCCAAAACACGCTTTATCTCATCTTAATTAAAGCTTTCGTTATTTTATTTTTGCTTTAGTTTATATATTTCATTCATATCTTAAAAGTGCTATAATATTATAAATACACCCTAACAGACAGGAATGATACATATGGCTGACTATAGCACTGATAATTTAAAACAATCTCAACAATTCTTACAGGCATATGATAAGTTATATTCTTTTAAAAATACTTTTTATGATCTTCTTGCCAGTTTAGAAAAAACACTTGGTCTCACAGAATATTTATCTCATATTTCTGTGATTCAACTGAGCAACGAAAAACATTTTCAGGCTGCTTTCCACTATCCAAATGAAGCCCTTTCCCAACAGCAGTCTTTGTTAAGCCATAAAGCTCACCTTATCGCAAAAAAGTTAAAGCTCAAGAGTGAAATCAACTGCAAAGATTTCAGTCACATATTAACAGAATGCGGTTACAACGATAATATAAGACCAACCACAGTTTATCCGCTGCGATTTGACGATTATCTCTATGGTTTTGCAGCTTTAGAATTAAACGAAAAAGCAATCAATTTTCAGCAATTCAGCACTGACAGTTTAACTGCTGTTGTAAATATATTATGCGCATATTTTGTAAAAAAGCATGCCTTTGAACAAACTGCATTACAGCAGAAAGTCTATACTTCAATTATTAATGGCATGAATAACCTCATCTACGTAACTGATATCCACACTAATAAAATTCTCTTCATGAACCAAACGATGAAAGACCGTTTTGCCTTAAAAGCACCTGAAGGTAAAATATGCTGGCAGGTATTGCAGCAGAATATGTCCCAACGCTGTAACTTCTGCCCTGTTTCCAAATTACTGCGTGATCCGTCTTCTAATAAGACTATTCACTGGGAAGAAGTCAATTCTAAAACCGGACGTATTTACGAAAACCATGACAGCCTTATTAATTGGTTTGACGGCTCAATCGTACATCTGCAGCAATCTATAGATATAACAGATTCAAAAAAAGCTTTCCATGATGCCTGTTTTGATGAACTGACCAATACACTGACCAGACGTGCAGGCAAAGAGCTTCTGGAAAAATTGATTAAAGCAGCTCATCAGAATTGCCATGGTTTTATAACCTGTATGTTTGATATAAACTCACTCAAACAGGTCAATGACAATTATGGACACAGTGAAGGCGATAAGCTTATTATCACTATATGCCAGACTGTAAAAAAATACCTGGGCAGCGGCGATATATTTTTCCGGCTCAGCGGCGATGAATTTATTGTCGTTTTTACAGAACATTCGCTGCAAAATGTTAAGGAAATACTGCAAAAAATCCTAATTGAACTAAAAAATTCAGCACAAAAAAATGCTCTGCCCTATGAACCATCTTTCACCTATGGGCTTTTAGAAATTCAGTCTACAAGCAATTACTCTCTTACTGATATTTTAAACCGTGTCGACGAAAAAATGTATGAGCAGAAACGTTCTTACCATATACTTAAACGCCAGCAGGACGCTGGCCTGCAAAAACAGTCTGACCCGTCTGAAAAAAACAGTTTTTCTTATCAGGCACAATATCTCTACGATGCTTTAGTTAACAGCACCGACGATTATCTCTACGTCTGTGACGTCCAAAGTGATGTTTTCCATTATCCCAAAACCATGGTTGAAGAATTTGCTCTGCCTGGCGAATACATCAAAAATGCTGCCGCCATCTGGGGTGCCAAGGTTCATCCAGATGATCAAAGCGCTTTTTTAGCATCCAACCAGGAAATTTTAGACGGACGCGCCAACATTCACTATGTTGAATATCGTGCTCAAAACAAAGAAGGTAAATGGATTTGGGTGCGCTGCCGCGGACAGATGCAATATAACGAGCAGGGTGAAGCAATTCTCTTTGCCGGTTTTATCAAAAAGCTTGGCGAAAATTATAAACAGCAGCTGCCTTAACGTAAAAAAAGCTCATTCCAAAAAGGAATGAGCTTTTAATATTTTATAGATGAGTGCGTGCTATCTGCCTAACCAAGAACGAGTACTTTTTTTAACAGCTTCCTTATCAACTTCCACATGATTTGGAGCGTACATCAGCAAATTTTCGCTGACCTTGGAAACAGTTGCGCCAATAATGTAACTTACACCGTTCAAATAGTCAAAAATACGGTTTTTCATTGCAGAATCAACAGCATCGAAAGATACCATCAGTGTCGCACCGCTCATTAAAGAATCAGCATACTCGCGTACGTCGCTGAATTGACGCGGAGAGCGCACCAAAATATCCATATGACCGCCTTTAACTAAGTACGGACCGCTATAAACTTGATCTTCTTCTACATCGCTATGCCAAAGCTTACGTGCAGCATTTTTTAAATCCATCTTTTACGCCTCCAAACGTCCTTGTTGTCAGATATGCTAACTGCCTACTTCTACATAAATTCTCAAAATCCTTCTTTTTTTAGAAAAATTTTTATTTTTGTATTATTATGCTTTGTTACGGGAACGCTGACGACCACGCTCAACACGATCAAGAATCTTTTTACGCATCCGAATATTCTTCGGAGTAACTTCAACCAGTTCATCATCGTTGATATGCTCCAAAGCCTGCTCTAAAGAGAAAGTCTTAGGCGGAATCAGACGAATAGTATCATCGCTGCCGCTGGCACGCATATTGCTGACATGTTTCTTTTTACAGGGATTGACATCCATATCATCATCACGGCTGTTTTCACCAATGATCTGCCCTTCATAGACCTGTTCGCCAGGAATGATGAACATATTTCCGCGTTCCTGCGCGTTGCCTATACCGTAGGATGTAGTTTCGCCGTTTTCAAAAGCAACCAGGCTGCCTCTTGTACGTCCGGGGATCTCGCCTTTATAATCAGCATAACCTGCGAACACATGATTCATAACACCGTTACCTTTAGTATCTGTCAGGAACTGGTTACGGAAACCAATAAGTCCGCGGGCGGGGATCACAAATTCCATACGCAGGTAGCCGGCCATCTCTGTCATGTTAGTCAGTTCAGCCTTACGCAGTCCCAGCCCTTCCATAACAGCTCCCATAAATTCCTGCGGAACGTCAATTGTTAAAGCTTCCATAGGCTCCTGTAAAGTACCGGTTTCATCATGATGCATGATTACTTTAGGTTTGCCGACCTGCAGCTCATAACCTTCACGGCGCATAGTTTCGATCAATACAGACAAATGCAGCTCACCACGTCCGGAAACAATAAATGCATCTGGACTTTCGGTTTCTTCTAAACGCATCGAAACATTAGTTTTGATTTCTTTAAACAAACGGTCACGAAGATGACGACTGGTAACATATTCACCTTCACGACCTGCAAAAGGACTGTTATTAACAGAGAATACCATCGACAGCGTAGGCTCATCAATACTGATGCCTTTTAATTTTTCAGGACTTTCTGCATCAGCGATAGTATCGCCGATATTGGCATCTGCCAAACCGATCAAAGCAACGATGTCGCCTGCTCCAACTTCCTGCGTCTCAGCACGTTTCAAGCCTTCATAGGTATACAGACGGCCGATCTTCGCTTTACGCTCGCCCTCTTCATCCATCAAAGTAATAGTTTCACCGTTATGGATAGTACCGCGGATCACACGACCGACAACGATACGTCCTACATAATCATCATAATCCAAGGTATTGACCAGCATTTGCAAAGGTGCGTCTACTTCAACATCCGGAGCGGGAATATTTTCCAAAATCACTTTGAACAAAGCTTCTAAATTGTCGCTTTCTTCTTCCATAGTTAATTTAGCAATACCATTACGGGCAGAAGTCAATACTACCGGGAATTCCAGTTGATCATCATCAGCACCAAGCTCAATGAAAAGGTCTAAAACTTCATCAATAACCTCTTCAACACGTTGGTCAGGACGGTCAATTTTATTGATAACTACAATTGGTTTCAGATGCTGTTCCAGCGCTTTGCGCAAAACATACTTAGTCTGCGGCATAGGCCCTTCATAAGCATCAACCAGCAATAATACGCCATCGACCATAGTAAGCACGCGTTCAACTTCACCGCCGAAATCAGCATGGCCGGGGGTATCAAGAATATTGATTTTAGTATCTTTGTGCATAACAGCTGTATTTTTAGCTAAAATAGTAATACCGCGTTCACGTTCCAAAGCGTTGGAATCCATTACACGTTCTTCGACATGCTCGTTAGCACGGAAAATACCGCTTTGTTTGAGCATTGCGTCTACGAGGGTAGTCTTGCCATGGTCAACGTGGGCAATAATGGCAATATTGCGTAAATCATTTCTTAACATAAATCCTATCTTCCTCTCTTTTGAGCAGACGGCATACCGCCTGTAAATCCAAACCGAGCTATGCCATATACAACAAAAGCCTGCGGTCAAATAAAACTACTCTAAAATTAATGAAGGATGCTTGTCAATAAGCATCCTTCACTATGACTAATTAATTATATTCTTTTTAACTTACTATGTCAACAAAAACCGCTATTTTACTATACCGGGGAGCCATGTAGCTATCTCCGGGAAGAAACACAGCAGCAAAATTTCCAGCGCCATAATAATGCCAAAAGGAATAACACCTTTGATGATCTGTGTCATTTTACTATCTGGGCTGATGCCCTGCAAAACAAACAGATTCATTCCAACCGGCGGCGTGATAAGAGCCAGCTCCAGATTGATCAACATCACAACATTGAACCAGATCGGATCGAAGCCCAATTTCATGATAATAGGATACAAAATCGGCAAAGTGATAAAAATAATGGAGATAGATTCCAAAATACATCCCAAAACCAACAGCAGAATATTAATTGCGATAAAGACTATCCACCGGCTGGTTTCCATTTCGGCAACCAGGCTCGTCAAAGCCTGCGGAACCTGCAGAATAGTTAAAACGAAACCAAATAAAGTTGCGCCGATCATAATCGCGAAAATCATCGAAGTCGTTTTGACTGTATCCAGCAAAATTTCCGGCATATCCTTCAGACCAAGCGTACGGTAAATAACAAAAGTAATAAACAAACTGTAAACCGTACCTATAGCAGCAGCTTCAGTAGGAGTAAACGCTCCCGTATAAATACCGCCAACGACAAGCACCGGCAGCAGCAGTCCCCAAAAAGAACTTCTTAGCGCCTGAAAACGTTCCTCCCAGCTGGCCGCTTCCTGCAAAGGCAGCTTTCTTGAGCTGTAAACAACCACAGCAATAAACAGCAGTGTCAAAATAACCCCCGGTACAACGCCGGACATAAACAACTGACCTACCGATTCACCAGTAATAGCGCCATACAAAATCATTGGTATCGATGGCGGGATCAGAATGCCTAAGGTACCACCTGCTGCAACAGCTCCTAGAACTAACGTTCTTTCATAACCACGGGACAGCATCTCAGGAATGGCAATAGCACCAATAGTAACGGCGCAGGCAACAGACGAGCCTGTAATCGCAGCAAAAATTGCACAGGCAAAAACTGTAGCTACACCTAACCCCCCAGGCAAATGACGCAGCCATTTATTGCCCAGCTCAAATAAATCGTTGCCTACTTTGCCTGTTAAAAGAATCTGGCTCATTAAAATATATAACGGGACAGCCGTTAACACGAAATCATCCAAAGATTTGTAAGCCAAAATCGGTATCTGGGCCAAAGAAGATCCTCCGCCCATAAAAGCAAACATACCGAAAAGTCCCGCCGTTCCCAGTGAGAAGGCTACCGGCAGTCCCAAAACCAAAAGTCCCAGTAAGATAACGGTAAAAATAACAAGCATCTTATTCCGCCTCCTTACTGAATTCACCGCTGCTGATTTTTTGAATATCTATAAGCAGGGTACGTACAAACTGTAGTAGCAACAGCCCCATACCGATCGGCAGCGACATCTGAGGAATCCACATAGGAGTTCGCAGAGTACTTGGTGAAGTATTATCCATCTCATATGAAAGCAATGCCATATCCAAAGACTGCATTACAAATACGGCACAGAAAAAAATACCAACAATAGTTGTAAAAAGTTCGATATAACAACGGGTACGTGCTGATAAATGGCTTAAAACAATATCGACATGGATGTGCTTGCCAGCAGCATAAGTAACGGACATCCCTAAAAAACCTGCTACTAAAACACAATATACAGAAAGTTCTATTGACCATTCTGTCGGCGCATTGAACAAACCTCGCATCACAACTTCATAAAAGACCATCAACGCCGGCAGCAGCAATAGAATGCCGGCAATGACGCCAACTGCTTTAGTAATAGCGTTCAAAAATTTTTCATAGACCTCGAGCGCGCTTTTCAAGTCTTTTTCCTCTCATTCTTTTCCAAAATAAAAACCGCTGCCGCTTATGGCAGCGGTCAATTAAGAATTTATCTATTGTTTACTGCATATTTCGATCAATTCCTTACCAAGATCCCCAGTATGTTTAACAAAAATATCCCAAACTGGTTTAGTAGCAGACTGCCATGCCGGCAGCTCAGCCTCAGGAACAACGTAAACCTGCATACCTTTTTCTTTTAATTTCTCTAAAGCAGCCATATCCTCTGCTTTAGCATTTTTACGCAGTTCGTCACGCACTTCATTTGCAGCGTCGGTTACTATTTTTTGCTGTTCCGTAGTCAGTTTTTGAAAAGATTTTTCATTCATCGCCAGAATAAACTCAGGATAAGCATGATTAGTAATAGTCAGATATTTGGTAACTTCAAACATTTTACGGTCATACATAGCTGTAGTTCCAGAAGTTTGTCCATCAACAACACCGCGCTGAATGGCCATATAAACTTCACCTGATCCCATAGTTACAGGAGAAGCACCAAGTGCTTTAATCGTTTCTGAAGGCAGCTCACCATAACCACGCAGCTTCAGTCCTGCAAAATCCTCAGGTTTAGTGATTTCCTTTTTGCTGTTAGCGAACTGCACAAAGCCATAATCAGCCCAGATCACAGGACGCACACCCTTCTTCTTCAATTCACCTGCTAATTTATCACCCAAGCCTCCGTCGATGGCATGATCGACTTTTTCATAACTTGGGAACAGAAACGGTACGTCAAAAACTTCCATTGCCGGAATAACAGTTGACCACATTGCTGTGGAATTAAGCCCCATATCAATGCCACCAGACATAATTGCGTCATTCATACTTTTATCGTTGAACAGCTGTCCGGAAGGATAGATGTTCAGTGTAATAGTGCCGTTGGATTTTTCAGTAAGCTTTTTATTAAAAGCCTCCATTCCCTGGGCCAGCGGATGCGCCGTTGGCAAATTGTGAGCCAGTTTCAAAGTCACCTTTTCGCTGCCGGCAGATTTTTTATCTCCGCCCCCACCGCAGCCGGCCGTTACTGCCAATGCCATAATCATAGCGGCAACCAAAGTAGTTTTAAACATTTGGGACATTTTCATTACTCTCACCTCATAATTTTTTATTTATAGAGTTTCTCCAGCTTCATATAATCATCAAGACCGATAAACCTGTTAAAATCAGTAAAATGCATCATTTTATCTTCATAGGCCTTAGTCGTCCCCGTTTGATGCAGCACTGTCATTGCTTCTTTAAAAGCCTGCGTAATGACGTATAAGGCACTGCAGGGCCAGAACACTATTTTAAATCCTATATTTTCCAAATCTTTTGCAGTCAGGTTCGGTGTCCTGCCGCCTTCGATCATATTAGCTATCAGTATGGTATCTGGAAAAGCTTTCGTAACAGCTTCTAATTCTCTTATATCCTGCGGCGCTTCTATAAACAAAGCTTCAGCGCCGTTATCTAAATACAATTTGCCGCGTTCAACAGCATCCTCCAGTCCATTCACAGCCCTCGCATCAGTTCTGGCAATCAGTAAAAAATCCTCGTCAGTTCTGGCATCAGCAGCCGCCCGCAGTTTTTTCGCATGCTCAGATGCATCTATGACCTGCTTACCGACCATATGTCCACAACGTTTAGGCCATACCTGATCTTCAAAAAGCACTGCAGCTGCTCCGGCTTTTTCATATTCCTGCATCGTCCTCCGTACGCTTAACGCATTTCCGTAACCAGTATCACCATCGGCAAATACCGGTAATTCTGTGGCATCCACAATACATTTCACAGCCTGCACCATTTCAGTCATCGAAAGGTAACCTACATCCGGCTGCCCTAATCTGGAGGCAGCGATACTATAACCTCCCATAACCAGTGCATCAAACCCTACTTCTGCCGCAATTTTTGCCGTCAAAGCATCATAAACACCCGGCAAAACCAAAATCTCTGACCTCAGCAGACGTTCACGCAACATTTTACGCTGCTTGTTCATAAATTCCCCTCCCTTGCTGCCCAACAAATTCAACAAAAAAGCCCCTACCGGCATAGCCGATAGGGGCGTTAAGTACGCGGTACCACCCTAAATTATACTCTGAGGCCTTTAACGCAGCCCTGCGCTTTTCCCTACATTCGCCCTCAGAAAAAGAGTTCCTGGGTGAGAGGACTTATTTCCACGCTTACCGGCTCGCATCTACCGCCGGCTTTCTGAAAGCCTTCCACTGTCCATTCCCAGTCATAACCTGTAACCTGATGATTTGTCGAAACATTGAAATAAGTATAACAACACCTTAACACTATGTCAATATATTTTTAAAATTATTTTACCTTTCTGTTTTTTCTTGTACAAATGTATTGTTTTTATACTACTTTGGCATAATACAAAAAAATACAGCCGCTTTCAAAAAGCGGCTGTATTTTTTATTGATCATTCTAAATAAAAACTACCATCTCAATCAATGATCCTTCTGGCCCCATAAAAACGTTCATCCCAATAAGGACCAAACGCTTCACCTTCAATTACGCCATTTTTAGTACCGGCATAAATGAATTTACCATCTCCGCTGTAAATACCGCAGAAGGTCGCTCCTGGGCCATCAGTGCTATAAAATACCAGATCTCCCGGAAGCAGATCATCTTTTCCGATTCTCCTGCCTACATCATATTGCTCATCAACAGTTCGCGGCAACGCGATACCACTTTCACCAAAAACATACTGCACATAACCGGAACCATCAAATCCTTCTGACGGAAAACTGCCGCCCATTTTAAAAGGGGTTCCAACTAAAAGATACGCATTTTCAATAATATTTCCACGCAGGCTGCTGTATTCTTCAGCATAAGCCAACTGAGGCTGCATTGTATTCCAAACTGCTCCAACTGGCAAGGATAACGCTATACCTAAAGCAGTACAAACAGCCAATCTTTTACACAAACTAACATAATTCATATTTTTCAAAAACTCCTTTACTGAAAACCCTACAGCGATGACAGCATGTCATCCACATATTTTCTGATTTTTTCCATCTTTTTGCGTATACCAGCTGCTTTATCACCGTCACGAGCAACGATCTGCTCAATTTTAGTACGATACTGCAAATAAGAACTCTCAAACTGCCGCAAATACTCTCTAAGTGCCGCCACTTCCGGAACTGTCGTCACGATATTCGAAGTCGTAACATTCCATTCAGTACCATTTATCGTGACACTATCCCCATATTGCGGGATATAAGCAGCTGTACCCAAACGGCGCTGCAGCTCATCAGCGAAATTGCTGGCAGCATCAAACTCACCATGTGTAACGAAAAATGCTTTCGGCGGCTGTTTCATCTTACCGTACCATTCAAGCAGCTGTTCCTTGTCCGCATGTGCCGAAAACCCTTTCATATTGTAGATTTTGGCATTTACCTTAATATCTTCACCCATAATCTTAACCTGCTTGGAACCTTCTATCAACCGACGTCCCATTGTTCCCTCAGCCTGATAGCCGGCAATAATGACAGAGCAGTTTTCCTGCCAGAGATTATGCTTCAAATGATGCAGTATACGTCCTGCGTCTGCCATACCACTGGCAGAAACGATAATTTTAGGCCCTGGCATCTCATTAATCATCCGTGATTCCTGCGCAGTTGCCGTGAAACGCAGATTTGGAATCGCCAAAAGCCTGTTACCGTGCATTTCATACAAAGCCCGCGCTTCTTCGTCATATTCCTGAGGATTAGTAAGCGTGATAGCAGTAGCTTTGCTCGCCATCGGACTGTCGATAATGATTGGTACCTGAGGGATACGACCTTCCTGCAGAAGCTTCTGGAAATAATAAAGAAGTACCTGTGTACGTCCTACAGCAAAGGCAGGAATAACTACATTACCACCTTTAGCCACAGTGTCATTAATGATCTCAGACAGCTCCGCTTCTTTGTCATAGGATTTATGCACACGATTGCCATAAGTAGATTCGGTGATTATAAAGTCTGCTCCGGAAATTTCTTCCGGATCCTCGATAATCGGCTGATTAGGCTGTCCAATATCTCCGGTAAAAACGAGCTTAGTTGTTTTGCCATCTTCATTAACAAAAACTTCAACAATCGCCGAACCTAAAATATGCCCGGCAACTTTAAATTTAACCTGCACCCCCGGAAGAACCTCAAGCATTTCACCAAACTCGTGCGTATGAAAATGCTGCAAAGCTTTATACGCATCATCAACAGTATACAAAGGTTCTACTACAGATTTACCTGCACGCAAACCTTTCCGGTTGGCAAACTCTGCATCAGATTCCTGAATATGAGCACTGTCAGGCAACAGAATCGTGCACAGCTCTAAAGTGGTTTTCGTACAATGTACAGGACCCTTATATCCTTGTTTTATCAGCTTTGGTATCAACCCGCTGTGGTCGATATGAGCATGGGTCAGCACAACTGTGTCAATAGCATTAGGCGCAAAAACAAAATCCTTTTCATTAAAAGCAGTAATCATTTTAGAACCTTGAAACATACCGCAGTCCAACAGCATTTTTTTACTGCCTATTTCAAGTAAATAACAAGAGCCTGTAACCATTCTTGTGGCACCTAAAAAGGTGATTTTCATAACGGTCCCTCCCTGCTTAAATTCTTAATTAATATATTCTGCATTCAAAAAATATTCCCTGCCCATTAACGAATAAGTTCACTGCCTTGTCACAAAGCACCTTCAATTACTGCCGCTGCAATTACTGCAATTCCCACATCTGTCATTTGTTTCCTGTCCAAAATATGTCAGCAGATATTTACGCAGGCAGCCTCTGGTAAAACAATAGCTTTCTATATCACGCAGCCTTTGGTAAGCATTTGTCAGCCACAGCTTTTTGTCTTCCGCACTGCTTTCTCTCTGCTCACAGCTATATTCCAGCAGCTGCCGCTGCTGCATTATGTCACGCCGTTCAAAAAGCAGTACGCATTTTGCCGGCAAGCCGTCACGTCCAGCCCTTCCTGCTTCCTGATAATAGCCTTCTACATCAAGCGGCAAAGTATAATGCAAGACAAACCTTACATCAGGTTTATCTATACCCATCCCAAACGCATTAGTCGCCACCATCACCCGCAATTCATTTTTAATGAAAGCGTTCTGGTTCCGCTGCCGTTCTTCCATTGTTAAACCAGCATGATAACGTCCTGCGGGATAGCCCCAGGCATTGAGGTCATTACATACTTCTTCCGTCTGCTTCTGCGTTGCACAATAAATAATACCGCAGCCGTTTTGCTCCGGCAGCCAGCTACGCAAAAAACGTCTTTTCACCATTGGTTTTTCCACAATAAATGTAAGATTGCTTCTGTCAAAACCAGTCACCAGTTCTAACGGCTGCTCTAATCCCAGGCATTTACTTATCTCACGTCTTACAACCGGCGTGGCAGTAGCTGTAAAAGCCGCAACAACAGGAGCCTTCGGCAGGCCGTCTAAAAACGGCTTTATTGCCAGATAAGCCGGTCGGAAGGATTCACCCCATCGTACTACGCAGTGTGCTTCATCAACAACGACCAACGCTATTTGCAGCTCACTTGCAAAAGCCTTAAACTGCTCATTCTGCAGGCGTTCAGGTGAAACGTACAGCAATTTACATTTATTATTACGGGCAGCATAAACGGCGGCACCGTACTCCTGCTTACTCATCCCGCTGCTCAAATAAGCCGCTTCTACACCATGTTCCGCTAAACTGCGTACCTGATCCTTCATCAAGGAAATCAACGGTGAAACAACCAGTGTCAAGCCCTCCAGCATCAACGCCGGTAACTGATAACATAAGCTTTTTCCAGCTCCAGTCGGCATAACAGCTATAACAGGACGTCCGTTCAAAATTTGCTCTATCAGCTCTGACTGCCCGCTTCTGAACTCACTGTAACCAAAATATTTTTGCAAAATCATTTCTTTTGTCTGCACGGCTGCTCCTTAAACACAACAAGCCTGTGTGCCAGTCGCACTACAGGCTTGTCTGCAATTTTATTTTATAAATTCTTTTCCTTGTATGGACACAATTCTACCAATACGCATTCACTGCATAAAGGTTTCCTTGCCTTGCAAATCTTACGGCCATGCCAGATCAACCAATGATGAGCATCGCTCCACTTATTCTTCGGAATGGCTTTCTGCAGCTCTTTCTCCACTGCCAGCGGATCATCGCCCTTAGCTAAACCCAATCGGTGCGAAACTCTGAAAACATGGGTATCAACCGCAATCGCCGGAACCTTATAAACAATACTGGCGACAACATTAGCCGTTTTTTTACCCACACCCGGCAGCTTCATCAGCTCCTCGACAGTGTCAGGAATAACGCTGTTATATTCTTCCGTCAGCATTTTACAGGTTGCCAGCAGATTTTTAGCCTTCGATCGGAACAGTCCACAGTCACGAATCTCTTCTTCCAGCTGTTCCTGAGAAAGTGCGCCCATTTTTTCAGGAGTATTATATTTCGGGAAAATACGTGCTGTAATCTTATTGACACGTTCGTCCGTACATTGCGCTGACATAATTACCGCTACTAACAATTCAAAAGGCGTCGAATAGTTCAGCGCTGTTTCCGTACCCATATAAGTTTCTTCCAGCAGCGCTAAAATTGCCTCACGTTGTTGTTTACGCATTAGTTGGTCAGACTCCTTACCGGTGCAGGAATACGACCACCGCGGGCAATAAAGGCATCGGCCTTAAATTTGCTCACGGCAATGATGGGAGCATATCCCAGCAAACCGCCAAATTCTACCTGTTCTCCGACAGTTTTACCCGGAACCGGTATCAGACGTACAGCAGTAGTTTTATTGTTGATCATTCCAATTGCCGCTTCATCAGCAATGATTGCTGAAATAGTTTCAGCAGTCACATCACCTGGAATGGCTATCATATCAAGCCCTACGGAACAAACACAGGTCATGGCCTCTAATTTCTCCAAAGTCAGGCTACCGCGTTCAACAGCCGCGATCATTCCCGCGTCTTCACTGACAGGAATAAAGGCACCGCTCAAACCGCCGACATAACTTGAAGCCATCAATCCACCCTTTTTAACGGCGTCATTAAGCATAGCTAAAGTAGCAGTAGTACCAGGACAGCCACAGCTCTCCAAGCCTATTTCTTCCAGAATATGAGCAACGCTGTCGCCGATTGCCGGTGTCGGAGCCAGCGACAAATCAATAATACCAAACTGAGTATCCAGACGACGGGCGGCTTCCTGTGCAACCAACTGGCCGACACGAGTAATTTTGAACGCAGTTTTCTTGATCGTTTCTGCGACAGCGCCAATGTCCTGTCCGCGCACTGCCTCCAACGCATGTTTTACCACACCGGGTCCGCTGACACCTACATTTATGACAGTTTCAGGCTCTGTAACACCATGGAAAGCGCCGGCCATAAAAGGATTATCAGGCACTGCATTACAGAAAACAACCAATTTTGCACAGCCAATAGCATCACGGTCTGCAGTACGTTCTGCTGCCATTTTGATTACACGGCCCATTTCCGCAACTGCATCCATATTAATCCCGCATTTAGTAGAACCGACACTGACAGAGGAACAGACAATATCAGTTACTGCCAAAGCTTCGGGAATAGAACAAATAAGATTTCTATCACCTTTGGTATAACCTTTATCAACCAAGGCAGAAAAACCGCCGATAAAATTAACGCCTACTGCTTTGCCTGCCTCATCAAGCGCTTTAGCCAGCGGAACATAATCATTGCTGTCGCAGCTTTCACCAACCATCGAAACAGGAGTTACAGAAATACGTTTATTAATGATCGGAACACCGAGCTCCATTTCCAGTTCCTCGCCGACCTGAACAAGCTTTTCAGCTTTCCTGGTGATCTTATCATATACCTTCTGTGCCGTTACTTTTATATCAGGATGACCGCAGTCGCGCAAACTGATTCCCATAGTGATCGTACGCACATCCAGGTTGTTCTGCGTGATCATCTGGTTAGTTTCCAAGATATCTTTAATCGTGAACATAGACAGCCTCCTAGATACGGTGCATCGCCGTAAATATTTCTTCGCTTTGTACTCTGATCTCAACACCGATATCCCTGCCTAAAGCAGTAAAGATATCCTTAAGATCCTGTAATTTTACAGCAGCACCCGTCATATCAGCAATCAAAACCATATTGAAGAAACCCTCCATAATATTTTGATTGATATTGAGGATATTTACGCCATGCTCAGCGAGAATATTACTTACTTTAGCAATAATGCCGACCTTGTCTTTGCCAACGATAGTTAATACGATACGCATACTGTTGTCATCCTTTCCCATAAAACAAATAATAACTACCATGTCTAACACGGTAGTTATTATTGTACCATATTTTCAGCAAAGTTGTGTGTATACATTGCAAATTATAATTCAAAAAAATCTTTACATTGTAATTTTACAGCGCCGTCACCGGTTCTTACTTTTTTTAGTCTCCTGCATCGCTTTGATCATAGGTTTGATCCCGCCGCTCTGCAGAATGTTCATAATATAAGGCGACATCGGAACAGCTGCAGCTGTTGCTCCCGTAGTCAGGTTTTTGATTATTCCAGCCTCAATATCAACCTCTACTTCATCACCCTCTGCAATAATTTTCGTGATCTCGCTGCAGGTAATAACAGGTACGCCTAAATTAATAGCATTACGGAAAAATATCCTGCCAAAAGATTCTGCCAGTACAGCTCCAGCACCAACTGCTTTCAATGTTATTGCCGCATGCTCACGCGATGAACCGCAGCCAAAATTAGTTCCGGCCACAATGATATCTCCCGGATCGAAGTTTTTTACAAAGCTCTCATCAGCGCCGTACATCGCATATTTTTTTATATCTTCTACATCCGTATATTCTACAAAACGACCCGGATAAATCTGATCTGTATCAATATTTTTCCCAAAAACAAATGCTTTGCCCCTGACTTTCGTTTTCATTACCATCACCGTCCATTCCCGCAGTCGCCGGTTTTCAAATATACAGCCGGATCAGTAATTTTCCCCTCTAATGCCGAAGCTGCCACAGCAGCAGGAGAGGCCAGAAATATCCTGCCATCTACATGTCCCATTCTACCGGGGAAATTACGGTTAGTAGAACTTATGCAAACCTCTCCTCCTGCAAGCATCCCCTGGTGTACTCCCAAACAGGCGGCACAGCCCGGAGCCGTTATCGCGGCTCCTGCCCGCATCAAAGTTTGGATATACCCAAGCTCCATTGCATCTTCCATTACCTTTTTAGAAGCAGGCACGACTATCATCCTCGTTGTTTTAGGAATATGCCTGCCTTGTAAGATCTGTGCTGCTACAGCCAGATCCTGCAGACGACCGCCAGTACACGAACCCAAATAAGCTTCGTCAACAGGAGTGCCGGCATATTTGTCCAATTCAAAAACATTATCAACACTTGATGGTGCCGCTACCTGAGCCCTGATTTTACTTACGTCATACGTAAGCTCCGCAGCATATTGAAAATCAGTATCTGTTTCATAAATTTTATAAGGTCTTGCCACACAGTTGTGCAAATATTCCATAGTGACAGCATCAGGCTGGATATAGCTGGTTTTACAACCCATCTCCGTTGACATATTACACATACACATTCTTTCGGAAATACTCAACCCATTTACAACAGGTCCTGCAAATTCTACCGCTTTATAAACACCGTAATCTGCACCCAGATCACCTATGATATGCAGAATGATATCCTTGGCAAAAACACCCGGCTGCAGCTTACCAACCAGATTGATCCTGAAAATCTCCGGTACCATGAACCACAGCTTGCCAGTAATCATAATCGTCGCCAGATCAGTAGCGCCAACACCGGTCCCAAAAGCGCCAAAAGCTCCGTGAGTCGTAGTATGCGAATCAGTGACAACTACTATCTCTCCAGGATGTACCCAACCTTTATCGGCCAAAACCTGATGGCAGACACCCTGATCTATATCCATCAATTTTTCGATACCCTGTTCAAAACAGAACTTTCTGAACTGCTTATGATTTTCAGCCTGTGTTATCGTAGCACAGGGAGCATAATGATCAAAAAACATCACGATCTTATCAGCGTCAAAAACCTTTTCACCGCCCATTTCATAAAAGGAACGTACAGTCTGCAAATATAAATCGTTGATTCCTGCAATATCCACGTCGCAATTAACTATCTCGCCTGTTGCGACCTGATGTTTACCAGCTTTTTCTGCCAATAATTTTTCAATAGCATGCATAAGCTACACTTCTTTCTTTTCTTTTATTAGCGCCGCAACAAATTCAAGCCGGATATTTGGCTAAAAATTGCAGCATCGCCTCTAAAACTACCTCCGGCTGTTCTTCCGGTACAAAATGCCCGCACTCATTTACAGCAAACCCTTCTACATTAGCCGCCCTTTCCTGCCAGCCGCTCATAACATCCCACAGCTTACCGACAACACCGTCCTTACCCCACAAAGCCAAAACAGGAACCTGAATGATCTGTTCACGATCTGCTTTATCCATCTCCATATCTATAGTAGCACTGGCACGGTAATCTTCGCAAATACCATGGAAAGTCATCGGATCGCGCAGACAGCGTACATATTCGTCTAAAATCTCCTTAGGGAACCTGCTTTTAGCGGCCGGCCCGATCTTCAAATTTAAATTATAATTAACAAAATACTCAGGATCTGCCGCCAGCACTCTTTCAGGGAATCCTTTGCCCTGAATATAAAAGAACCAGTGCCAATATTTAGTCGCAAACTCCTGACTGGTATCACGGTACATATCATAAGTCGGCAAAATATCCATCATCGTACAAGACAGCAGCCGTTCCGGATGATCCATCACCATCCTGTGCAGTACTCTTGCCCCGCGATCATGACCGACACCATGGAATTTTTCAAAACCCAGCTTGCTCATAACTGTAAACTGATCGTCTCCCATAGCCCGCTTGGAATAATTAGCATGATCCGGAAGTCCTTCAGGCTTGCTGCTGTCGCCATATCCACGCAGATCTGTAATAACTACCGTATAACGCCCGGTTAGACCCGGCGTCAAAAACCGCCAGATCAAATGTGTCTCTGGATGCCCGTGCAGCAGTAAAATAGCTTCACTGCCCTTGCCGCCAACTAAAGTGTTGATCTTAATACCGTCACCTACATCGATAAGTTGCTGTTTGAATTCCGGAAAATACTTTTGGTCAATATTCATCTGCCCCACCTCCGTAAATTTTCACACCACATTTAGCATTCTATTTCTCTGCTTTCATTATCCGCTACGATAACAATAAAGTAAAATACAAATTTTAAATATAAATATAGTTTTTAACTATTAAACAATGCTATAATAAAACGAGTTATAAGCTACAATAAGGAGTACTAACTATGACACTGACACAGATGCGTTATTTTTATGAAGTCTGTAAATGGCGCAGTATCACTAAAGCTGCCGCCAGTCTGCATATCTCTCAGCCAACTGTTTCCATCGCCATGGCCGATCTGGAAAAAGAAAGCGGGCTGAACCTTTTTCGGCGCGAAGGCAAAAAACTTTCGCTTACAGAAGACGGCAGCCTGCTGTTAAGTAAAATCACTCCTATTTTGGCTAACCTACAGCAGCTTGACCGCGATATCAAAGATATGGCACAGAATAAAAACCTCATCCGCCTGGCAGTACCTTTACAAATCGGCGTACAGCTGCTGCCAACTCTTTTCCGCGATTTCAAAAATCTGTACCCTGAAATAGAGCTGGAAGTAGTAGAAGCAGGCGGCATAGATTCACTGCGTATGATAGAAAATGAAGAACTTGATTTAGCCGTCACCAATTATGACGACAGCTTTTCACCCAATCTGCATTACCGTAAGCTTTTTAAAAGCGAAGCCTGCTTCTGCACCTATCCTGACCATCCGCTGGCGCAGAAAAAATATGTCGATACCAAAGATATTGCCAACGAACCTCTGGTACTGCTTAACGGTGGTTTTTTCGTCAATCGCCTCATCTATCAAAATTTTCAGCAGGCTTTAACAGCGCCTAAGGTAATTCTGCATTCATCGCAGCTTCATACGGTCAAAAACCTCATTTCCAGCCAAATAGCCTCCTCTTTTCTAATGCGTCAAGCCATTACGGCCTCTGACAATATCATTCCACTTTCACTTAAAAAGCCACTTTTTATAAATTCCGGCATCGTCACCAAACGCGGCCGGCAAATCTACGGCGACGAACAAAAACTCATTGAATTTATCTGCGATAATCAGCCGTTAGGCTAAATTTTTCTCTTCTCTGTAAAATCCACCATAGTAGTAATAATATCAAGTATCATATGGTTAAAGTAAGTGTGCACATATACTTGATATCAAAAAAGAAAAGAGGAATAAAAATGTATATTGATTATCAAATTTTATCTGTAGTAGAAGACATGTCAGCTAATCCCCAAAGTAAATTCGACGGAATGAATTGCACCCCAATCGCTCTTGGCCGGTATGATGATTCCAGTAAAATCTTATGTCTTTCTGCTACGCAAACTAACTTCCCCCATTTATCCAACGACAAAAAATACAACATTATTGCCAGAAACAAAGAAAATCAAAAGACTGAAAGTTTCTCCGGAACATATAATAACGACTGGAGCTTCAGCATCTTCCAGTATAACGGTACCGCAGTATAAAAAACGCTCAAAGAAGCAGGCATGAGATAACTTTTATCTCATGCCTGCTTCTCATTATTTCTAAAAACATCTTTTGTTTTTTTATGAATTTAAACTTGTCCGCAGCTGTACCGCCTCTGCCAGATGGGCGGCCGTTATGATATCACTGCCGTCCAGATCGGCTATCGTACGCGCTACTTTAATGATCCGATCGTGGCTGCGGGCGCTGAGCCCCAACGCCGTAAAAAACTTCGCCAGCAGCTTTTCTGCAGCAGCTTCCATCTGGCAGTGCTTGTTCAGCTCACGCCTCCCCATCTGCGCATTGCAGTACAAATTAGTACCCTGTAAACGCAGCAGCTGCAGCTGACGCGCTTTGATCACCCTTTCACGAATCACGGCCGAGCTTTCACCGGCTTCCCTGCTTTGCAGATCAGCGTATTCCAGCCGCGGCACATACACCTGTAAATCAATACGGTCTAATAAAGGCCCCGACAGTTTACGGTGATAACGCTCGATCTCAAACTGCTTACACGAACATTCCCGCTTTTTATCACCCAGATAGCCACAGGGACACGGGTTCTGCGCTGTGCACATAATAAAATTAGCAGGAAAAGTAAGCGATGCCTGTACGCGGCTGATCGTCACATAACCATCTTCCAGCGGCTGACGCAGCACCTCCAAAGCAGTACGCGAAAATTCAGGAAACTCATCTAAAAATAAAACACCATGATGGCTCAATGTCACTTCTCCAGGCCGTGGCACACTGCCGCCACCTATAAGCGCGCTTGAAGAAATCGTATGATGCGGACTGCGAAATGGACGTTCCAGCATCACCCGTTCCTGCCGCTGCAGCAAACCTGCAATACTGTAGATTTTTGTTACCTCCAGCGCCTCAGCCTCTGTCAGCGGCGGTAAAATAGTTGGCAGCCGACGTGCCAGCATAGTTTTACCGCTGCCGGGAGATCCTACCATCAAAATATTATGTCCACCTGCCGCTGCTATTTCCAGTGCTCTTTTTACTACCTGCTGCCCGCGCACTTCCGCAAAATCCACATCATAGACACTGGTTGCTGCCGCGCAGATAGCTTCCTTATCCAGTACATCCAGAACCTTTTCACCCCGCAGATGCTCTACCAATTCAAGCAGCGATGCAGGTATCAGCACATCAATACCGTCAACAAGCCGTCCTTCAGCGCAGTTGCCTGCAGGGATCACAATGTTTTTCCTGCCAATGTCACGTGCATGCAGAATCATTGGCAATACGCCTGCAATCTGCCTGATTGTCCCATCCAGTGCCAGTTCGCCCACAAAAATAGTATCATCAACCTGCTCCTGCTGTAAAACACCGCTGCTGACTAAAATACCAACAGCAATAGGAAGATCAAGACCGGAACCATCCTTTTTCAAATCAGCCGGAGCCAGATTTACAGTAATCCTGGTCATCGGAAAGATCAGACCCGAATTTTTCAGTGCAGCCCGTACCCGTTCCCGAGATTCTTTGACTGACGTATCAGGCAAACCCACAATATCAAAGCTCGGCAGCCCGTTAGAAATATCCACTTCGACAATGATCTGTTCACCATTGATACCGCAGGTTGTTTCTCCATAAACTTTAGCGTACATAAAAACGCCTCCTCTTATTTTAAAAACAGTGCGGTAAATGGTGTAATCTTGCCACATTGCCCTCAACTAAAATTTCGATCACATCAAAACTGAGCATTTGCTGATGCCTGTTTTCCTGCTGCAAATAAAAAAGCGCCGCACTCCTGATTTTCTGCTGCTTGGCGTATGTAACCGCCAGACGGGGCAGCCCAAAATTCAGGTTGCGGCGTGTTTTTACTTCTACAAAACTAAGCTCGCCGCCTTTAGCGGCAATAATATCGATCTCGCCATAACGGCAGCGGTAATTACGACGGCAGATAACGTAACCTTTACGTTCTAAATAAGTGCAGGCAGCGTCCTCACCTTTTTTCCCCAGCCTTTGCCGCGCTTCCGTCACTTCTCTGACACCGGCGAAAACAGCCTGTTACCTTCCTGTTCAGCAGGAGGCAGATGCATACTTTTAATGGGCTCATAACTGCGGCGATGCCACTTAGTAGCTCCAAACTCAGCAATTGCCTGCATATGCTCCCTGCTGCCATAACCCTTGTTACCGGCAAAACCATACTGAGGATATTGTTCAGCCAGTTCTATCATCATCCGATCACGAGTGACCTTGGCAATAATAGAAGCAGCAGCTATCGAAGCACTCAGCGCGTCACCGTGAATCAAGGAAACTGTTTCAATGCCGGCCGATACGATCGGCATTGCATCTACCAGCGCCACCTGCGGCTTAATCGCAAGATGTTCCAGAACCTCAGTCATTCCCTGCTTCGTAGCCTGATAAATATTCAGCTCGTCGATATTGCTGATACTGACTACATTTACAGAAACAGACAGTGCTTTGGCAAGTACTTCGTCATAAAGCTGCTCGCGCTTTACTGCCGAAAGCTGCTTGGAATCATTAAGTCCGCTGATAAATACCTCCTGCGGTAAAATAACAGCCGCTATCACCAACGGCCCTGCCAAAGGTCCCCGTCCTGCTTCGTCGATCCCGGCAATATACTGTGCCCCCTGAGCGTAATATTTACGTTCATAGGCCAGCATCTCCGTAAAACGCTGCTGCTCTAAACGCAGCTTTTCCTGCCTTTTATGATAAGCGACAACCAGCTTCTGCACACCGCTGCGCTCATCAGCAGCAAGTTCTGCCACCTGATCCGGGCCAGGCTCTCCCGCCAAAAGCTCCTTTACCTCGCTGATCTTCATTATTCCCACCCCTAATTAAAAAGGCCGCGTTGCAGCGGCCTTAATTATTTTCACTCGGTTCATCTAAAGTAAAACGCCCTAAGCGTCCTGTACGAAAATCACGCAATACCAGCTGGACAACCTTATCAATGTCAAACACACCGCCGGCCTTCAGGCAGCCGCGCGCGACGGCTATTTTAGCCATTACCTCACGCACAGGCTCAGCTTCTGAAAAATCAATAGCGTACTTTACACGCAGATCCTCCGGATAGATATGCATCAAACGTTCAAGCAACAGCTCTACTGCTGTTTCCCTGTCATAAACATCCTCTTTGATCGCTCCCGTTACTGCCAGACAAAAGCCTACTTCCGGATCTTCAAATTTCGGCCACAAAACACCTGGGGTATCCAAAAGCTCCAGACCTTTGGCGATAGTCACCCATTGCTGACCTCGAGTCACACCAGGTCTGTCCGCTGCCACAACTTTATTTTTACCGACCAAACGATTGATCAAAGTAGACTTACCTACATTCGGCACACCCACGATCATAACACGGATCGAACGATTGCGTACACCTTTTCTCAGCCACTTATCCGTGACAGGCTTGGCCACCTGCTGGATCGCAGCCACCATCTGTTTTACGCCCTTACCGGTGCTGCAATCTACCTTACAGACAGGCAAACCGCTGTTTTTAAAAGTCTGCAGCCATTTTTCAGTCTTTTCCGGATCAGCCATATCGATCTTATTCAAAGCAACGACCTTGGGTTTATCCCCCAGCATCTGGATCAGCATCGGATTGCTGCTGGAACGTGGGATCCGCGCATCCAGCATTTCAACCACAACATCAACCAGCTTTAACTGCTGTTCCATCATCCGTTTCGCCTTCGTCATATGACCGGGAAACCATTGTATCTTAAAATCCATAATTATCTCCTCGACCGCCTATCAAGGCAGCATACGCCATCTTTCAACAGGCCAGAAAGCAACAACTGCTTCGCCTTTTACAAGCTTCAGCGGCACGAAATCAACATCGGCAAAACGGCTGTCTTCAGAATTATTACGGTTATCTCCTAAAACGAAGATATGCCCCTGAGGCACAACAGATTTTCTGTAATTAGACTTATTCGGGCCCTTCGGATCATCCTTGTAAATATAATTTTCTTCGATCACACTGCCGTTGACCAGAACCTTACCGTCACGCATCTCAATAGTATCACCGCCGGTCGCGATAACGCGTTTGATAAAATCGCGGCTTTCATCCTTCGGATAACGGAAAACGACGATCTCACCCTTTTTCGGCTCGGTAAAGAAATATTTATACTTGCTGACGATCAGGCGCTCGTGGCTTTCCAGCGTCGGATACATCGACGTACCCTCGACCATATAGGGCTCTACCACAAAAGTACGGATACAAAAAGCCAGCGCTACGGCTACAATGATCGAAACCAGCCAGTCGCTGATAGTATCCTGCCAAGATGTTCCTGATTTTTTAGTACTCATATATACTCCCTCTTATTCCAACGCATCAACTGAATCGGTGCGGTCTCTTTTATTTTTGCAAACGTACTCACAACGTTCGCAACACCGTTTCTACGTTAACAAACATTAGTGGATTTGTCAATCGCCAAAGGCAAATTGTCGAAAAAATTTTACATTAATATAGTGTTTTTTCTTGCCCAAAACAGTCGCTTGCGGTAAAATACATAAGTATTATCTTTTCCAAAATCATCATTAAATAGGCAGGATATAACCCGCCTGTGTAGAATATTATAATGTTACTATTATAGCAAAATTACAAGTTTCCAAGATGTAAGGAGAGATCACCATGGTCAAAATCGCTGTTATCGGCAGCTGTTCCATCGACCTCACAGTAGAAGCAGGCAAACGGCCTGCAGCCGGCGAAACAATAATCGGCAGCAGGCTCATAGTTTCACCAGGAGGCAAAGGCGCTAATCAGGCCGTTGCCGCCGCACGTTTAGGAGCCCAGGTACACATGATAGGCTGCGTAGGCGACGATGCTTACGGCACCATGATCATCAACAACCTGAAAACCAACAACGTCGATACCGGTTATGTCAGCGTCCTGCCCGGACAGAACAGCGGTACTGCCCATATCACCCTTGCCGAAGGCGACAACAGTATTATCGTCATCAAAGGCGCCAATGATCTGGTCATGCCCAAACATATCGATACTGCCTGGAACGTCATTGCAGCCGCAGACCTGGTCATGCTCCAGCACGAAATACCGCTGCCCACCATCGATTACATCATCGGCAAATGTGCAGCGGCAGGAATCAGCGTACTTTTAAATCCGGCTCCCGTGCAGCCCGTTCCTTCTGAATGGCTGGATAAAGTCACCTATGTGACCCCCAATGAACACGAAGCCGAAGCCCTTTATCCCGGTAAGACCAGCGAAGAAATCCTGCTGATGCAGGAAGAACGCTTCTTTATGACACTTGGCAAAGCAGGCGTTGCTTATGCTAAAAACGGCAAAGTACACACTGTTCCCGCATTCGTCGTTAATGCCCAGGATACCACAGGCGCAGGCGATACCTTCAACAGTGCTTTTGCCGTCGCAAGATGCGAAGGGCGCAGCCTAGATGACAGTATCCGGTTTGCCAACGCCGCAGCGGCCCTCTCCGTTCAGAAGCTGGGCGCACAAGGCGGTATGCCCTATCTTAAAGATGTAGAAAGGATGCTTGGAGAATGCAAAAAATAGGAATACTCAACAGCGACATCGCCAAAGTCCTGGCTGACTTAGGCCATACTGACACTATCGTTATCGGCGACTGCGGCCTTCCGGTTCCGGCCGGTGTCCCCAAAATCGATCTGGCTCTGAAACCAGGTACTCCTTCCTTTTTAGATGTCCTTACAGAAGTGCTGAAATATATGGAAGTCGAAAAAATACATATCGCTTCCGAAATGGAAAGTAAAAATCCTGCTACAAGGCAGAAAATACAGGAGCTTTTTGAAGGTAAGGAACAGATCCTTAGCGACCACGAAGCCTTCAAAGCCGCTACCAAAACTGCTAAAGCAGTGATCCGCACCGGCGAGATCACCCCCTACGCCAACATTATCCTGCACGCAGGCGTTATTTTCTAAAATCGATTTTACAGCAAAGGAGTTTTGCGACTAATGGAAATCACCATGAAGGGTATTTCAAAAGCCTTCGGCTCCAACGAAGTACTCAAAGGCGTCGACCTGACCTTAAAATCAGGAGAGATCCACGCTCTGATGGGTGAAAACGGCGCCGGTAAATCCACCCTTATGAACATCCTTACGGGTATCCATAAAGCCGACAGCGGCACGATCTGCGTCGACGGACGGGAAATAAGCTTCAAAAACGCACTCGAAGCCGAAAAATGCGGCATCGCTTTCATCCATCAGGAACTTAATATCTGGCCCAATCTCTCTATTCTCGAAAATCTGTTTTTGATGCAGAACGTAACCAACAGTTTCGGAATGCTTGACTTCAAAAAAATGCGCAGGCTGGCCGAAGAAAAATGCAGTCAAATGGGTATTACACTGCCTTTTGACGCAGAAGCAGGCGAATGCAGCGTGGGTCAGCAGCAAATGACAGAAATCATGCGTAACCTGATGCTTGATGCCAAAGTCGTCATCATGGATGAACCTACGGCCGCCCTGACAGAACGTGAAACAGAAAAACTGTTTGCCGTAATGCACGCGCTTAAAGACAAAGGCGTTGCCATCGTCTACATCTCGCATCGAATGGAAGAAGTATTCGCCCACTGCGATACCATCACCGTAATGCGCGACGGCTACGCTATCAGCAGCAAACCCACCCGCGAAACCAATATGGAACAGGTAGTCCGCGACATGGTCGGCCGTTCTATTACCGAATATTACCCCGGACGCACAAACGAACCCGGCGAAATAGTCCTGGAAGTCAAAAACTTCTGTCAAGAAGGACTGTTCAACAATATCTCCTTCAAACTGCGTAAAGGCGAGATCCTCGGCGTAGCAGGGCTGATGGGAGCAGGCAGGACCGAGATCATGCGGGCCCTGTTCGGCGTCGATTCCTGCAAGCACGGTGAAGTTTACCTGCATGGGAAAAAAGTCTGTATCCAAAAACCGGAAGACGCCATCAAAGCAGGCATCGGCTTCATCACCGAAAACCGTAAAAGTGAGGGCCTGATCCTCGACTTCTCCATCTCCAGAAATATTGCGCTGCCCAGTGTCGATACCTTTGCTAAACGCAGCGTGATCAACGCCAAAAACGAAACAGCCTTCTCCGAAGCGCTTTCTAAAAAACTGGGTGTCAAAACCGCATCGATCGACCTGGAAGCAGGCGCACTATCAGGCGGCAACCAGCAAAAGGTCGTCATTGCCAAATGGATCGGTATGAATCCATCAATCATTATTATGGATGAACCGACACGCGGTATCGATGTCGGCGCCAAGCGCGACATCTACGATCTAATGAACGAACTGACCTCTCAGGGCGTCGCCATCATCATGGTCTCCTCCGAACTGCCGGAAGTTATCGGCATGAGCGACCGCATCCTCGTTATCCACGAAGGTAAGATCGCCGGAGAGCTGGACCACGAAGAAGCGACACAAGAAAAAATAATCACCCTTGCCACAGGAGGACAGTAAATAATGAATATTAAAGAACGTATCCGTAAAATGGGCCCCTTTATTGCCCTTGTCGTAACCTTTATCGTCATAGCCGCCTTAAACGACAGTTTTGTCGATCCCAATAACCTGAAAAACCTGCTGCGTCAGGTTTCCATCAACGCCCTTATTTCTTTCGGTATGACCTTTGTCATCCTGACAGGCGGCATCGACCTGTCTGTCGGCAGCCTGCTGGCACTTTCAAGCGCCCTGATGGGCAGCCTGATCGTCAGCGGCATGAACCCGATGCTGGCGATCCTTGCTGCCTGCTTCATAGGCATGGGCCTTGGCGCTGTCAACGGCTTAGTCATTGCTTACGGCAAAGTAGCACCCTTTATCGCTACGCTCGCCACCATGACCATTTATCGCGGTCTGACACTGGTATATACCAATGGTAACCCTATCAGCGGTCTCAGTGACGACACTATGTTCCATGACTTCGGCCAGGGCTTTTTCATGGGATTGCCAGTACCTGCAATCATCATGCTGCTGGCATTTGCCGTTTCCTGGTTCATCCTTAGGAAAACTCCTTTGGGCCGTAAAATCTACGCAGTCGGCGGCAACGAAAAAGTTTCCTTCATCGCCGGCATCAAAATAGAACGTGTCAAAATCTTTGTTTATGCAATCACCGGTTTCTTCTGCGCTCTGGCAGGCGCAGTCCTCACCTCACGTCTCAATTCGGCCCAGCCGACTGCCGGCACCGGTTATGAACTTGACGCCATCGCCGCCGTAGTTTTAGGCGGAACCAGTCTTTCCGGCGGCAAAGGTTATATCACAGGTACACTTGTCGGCGTGCTTATCATCGGCACACTCAACAACGGCCTCAATATTCTCGACGTATCCAGCTTCTATCAACAAGTTGTCAAAGGTATTGTAATTTTACTGGCGGTACTTATGGACCGCAAAAAAGCTTAGGAGGCACTCACCAATGAAAAAAATCTGGACTCTTTTAGTAGCTGCCATCACAGTACTGGCAGTGCTCACTTCCGGCTGCGGCAGCAGTGACAAAGCTGCAAAACCCGCTGACGGCAAAAAAACAACTACCATCGGCTTCTCCATCTCCACACTCAACAACCCCTTCTTCGTATCCGTACGTAAAGGCGTTGAAGAAGAAGCAAAAAAACTCGGAGTCAATGTTAAAATCGTCGATGCGCAAAACGATCCCGCAAAACAGGCCAATGATATTTCTGACCTGATCCAGCAAAAAGTAGACGTACTGCTCATCAACCCGGTCGACTCCGCAGCAGTATCAACTTCTGTGGCAGCTGCCAACAAAGCCAGCATCCCCGTTCTGGCGCTCGACCGCAGCGCCGATAAAGGCACAGTAGCCTCCTTCATCGCTTCTGACAACGTCAAAGGCGGCGAAATGGCAGCCGAATACATCATCCAAAAACTTGGTGAAAAAGTAAAAGTAGCCGAGCTCGAAGGCATCCCCGGCGCATCTGCGACCCGCGAACGAGGCGAAGGCTTCCATAAAGTAGCCGACCAAAAACTTACAGTTATTGCCAAACAATCTGCTGATTTTGACCGCAGCAAAGGCCTGACTGTCGCTGAAAATATGCTGCAGGCCAACCCTGATATCCAGGCTATTTTCGCTCAAAATGACGAAATGGCACTGGGCGCTATCGAAGCAGCCAAAAGTGCTAACAAAAAAATCTTTATCGTTGGCTTTGACGGCACCCAAGACGGCCTGAAAGCAGTAGAAGCAAGCACTATGGCCGCAACTATCGCTCAACAGCCCGAACTGATGGGCCAGCAGGGTCTGGACGCTGCTGTAAAAGTAGCCAAAGGCGAAAAAGTTGAAGCTAAAATAGGCGTACCGCTCAAACTTGTAGACAAAAAATAATTACTGCCCTTTGACAATTTGGACAAACATAAAAACCCCGGCGCAATGCGCCGGGGTTTTGTTTTATCCTGCACAGGCTTCTGAAATAAACGCCTTCCTTTTAAAAGCTGTACTTCAAATCAACCAACCTTTATCCATTCCCATTAGACTCAGTGTCTGTTCCTATCAGCAGTTCATCAATCGTACAGCCAAGCAGCTTACGCAAACTCAAAAGCAAACGTAAACTTGGCGACAGGCGACCATTTTCCACATTACATAAATGCGACTGCGATACACCTATCTGTTTTGCCAAATCAGACTGGCTGATATCAGCACGCAGCCTGCGAATCTTGATTTCCATCCCCATTTTTCTGTAATCTATTTTTTCCATATTCTTCCTCCGCTCTCAGCAGCTGTAAGAAGTATTGTCAGCATCAAATTATTTTTCTGCTGCCATACTGCCTGCCAACTACTCAACTTACTGCCTTAGAAGCTGTAACGGAAGCCTACGTTGGCTCCCCAGTTTTTAGTTATGTCACCGCCAAAACTGCGTTCCACATCACCGTACAGCTCACAGTTTTTACCTAAAGTTATATTGCCTCCGATGCCTACTTCGAGCCAGGTATCGCCGTAATCAAAATCATTACTCAAAGCAGCACCGTTCCTATCTTGCATACTTGCACTGCCGTCCCCATAAAATTCATGCAGTACAGAAACTTTAGTATAAATGCAGCCTTGTTCCAGTTGCTTGCCGACAGCTATCCCTAAACGTCCAACTAAAGAATCAATACCTTCATTAGCAACAGCAATATTTTTAGATGTACCATAACTGTTGCCATTGATATGCCCATAAGTGAACTGTGCCTGGGGCTCAAAAAACATTCCGTTTTTCTGCGCAATCCGTTTGTTATATTCAACACTCAACGAAGTTGCATCAGTTTCATAATCGCCGCTGTCAGGATACTGAATGAAGGTATTGATATCGCCATAGATACGACCGTGTTTCAATACAATATCCCAGGCAGCACCATCATTTTGCTGTAAGGTACCATACAGACTCAATGCTCCGATTTTATTCTCACCGCTGCTGCCGCTGCCTTTAACATTACCCTGCGTATATTCATACGCCGCACCGACTTTCCAGTTTCCCGCCTTTATATCATAACCAACCTGATAAGTATGATATTTATCACTGAAACCGTTTCCATCCAACTTACCCCCAAAGATGCGTGCCCATGCTCCCTGCTCAGCGTTCTGATGCAGTGCACCCAAGCGGCTGTGCAGATTACCATTGCCGTTGACCCAGGCATAATATAAAGGTGCATTTGCCCCTGCTACCGCCAGTGCGTCACCAACAACCCTGCTGTCCAAATCTCTGACGTACCAGTTCTTCTGTCCGCCTGCCACAGCAGAATCAAGTACCGGCGTATATTCGTAAATACCGCCGCCATAAGTAGTTTCACCCACAAAGTCAGCATCACCGGTAACAGTAATAAAAGTATTTTCAGGCTTCAGCTCTTTCCCCACCAGCGAACTGATATTATTTATCGTTATCCCATGAATGCCTTTATCAGAAGCGGCAACGGTTATTTTGTCACTGTCAGTCCCGTCGTTATCAACAATAAAACTGCCGCCTGTACCAGTAAGCTTTTGAATAGCAAGAGTACTAAACGCACCCCGGTCACCGCTCAGATCGATTTTGCCGCCAGCAGCCGCTTTCAGATCGGTAACGCTCGAAGTTCCTGTAAGCCGCCAAGCTGCACCGTCCGTAACAGCAAGCTTAATAACTCCGTCATCATACAAACTTGTGCTGCCGTTAAAAACAGAGCCGGCAGTATTCAAGTTAACATTGACCACCCCTTTAATATCACTTTCAATGTCACCGAAAATAACAACCTCATTAGCACCGGCTGCTGAACCCTGATTGATAGTTACAATACCTTCAGCGCTGGTATCGCTGTTGCCCGCGGCAGAGATAGCCGTACCTCCTGCCGCATTGATGTATACTCCTTTTTGGAAATCGATCGAGCTATCTTCAGTAACCGAGCTATCATAAAAATAAGTGCTGACACCGTAAACGTAGCCTGTACCGGTCGCAGTTATTACGGCAGTATCTTCAAAAACTACCTTGCCGCCATTTAAAGCAGAAACCGTTTCTGTGTAGTCAGTACTTTGAGCCGCCAGTTCAGTTTGTTCTTTAAAAGTAATAACGCCCTCGGCATCAGCTACAACAGCCCTGGCATTCCCACCGCCAGCAGTAACTTTTATAAGATTTGCACCGCCGGTTTCACCAAGCGTTATCCGGCCTTTGCCTTCCGTATCGTCAATATATTTATGCGCCAGCAGACCCAAAGCGGCGCCGGTATCTGAACTGACTGTCAACTGTAGGGCTTTGCCGGTAACAGCGGCATTTGTCGTTACTTCAATACCGGTCACAGAAGCATCCAAATCATTATGCAGTGTAATATCTGCTCTGTTAAAATCTATCTTTCCGTGCTCATAACCATAAATACCAGTCACACCATTATTCTCTTCTCCCGATTTTCTGGCCTGACGGTCAATATCGATCAGCAGGTCTTCCTTCACGCTTACAACCGCGTAATTATCGGCCTGGATGCCATAGAGCCCACTGCCGCCCTGCACAGCATTTGGTGTATAAGCTGTCATATCGGAAGCATAAGTTCCTGTCACAACGGTCAGGTTGTTGTAAGACTGCTTAGAAGACATGTCTGCTCCTGAAGGTTTATTACCGGTATCAGTCTGAGTGGCCCAGACGCCGCGTACAGTTTCGTTCGACTGGCCGTTGCTGCCGCTGATCACGATCTCCGCATTTTCGATCTCGGTTGTACCGATATAATTGCCATAACTGCCCTTAGTCAAAACACCTGTTGTATTTACCGTAGCTTTGTCACCTGCGGCAAGCCCCAGATTGATTTTGACATTCTTGGCTTTAAGGGAATTGGCAGCTTTATTTGCTTTGCTGTAATAACCTTCCACATCAATGCCGGCAACGACCTTGGGTACAGAACTTGTGCCGGATGTCGCAGCACTGCTGACACTGATATTCATCTCGCCAGTAACAGTATTCTTATGCTGACCGGCCGTACTTTCAAAGCCAATAACACTGCTTTTGCTGCCTACGATAGCAATATCAGCGTCTTTCAGCGTCAATGATGCTGTGCCGCTGCCATCATTAGCAATCCCGCAAATACTGCTGCTCCTGACGCTGAAACCAGTTTCAACAATTTTCACAACGGCTTTATCAGTTACTGTCAGACCGGCAGATCTACTAACACCGATCGTTACATTGCTGTTTCCGTCAAGACTTTCATTGGTCACGCTGACATTTTCGTACTCGCCGCCTAAATCAGTACCATATTGGCTATTATAGTCTTGCGCCCAGGCCGCGTTGTCCCCCCCGAATATGCAAACGTACACTACTCCTGCTGTAAACAACGATTGCAGTACTTTCCCAGCTAATGCTTTATTGCTGTTGACCTGCTTCAAACAGCTTTTTACTTTCTTCCGGCATTTCTGCATACATCTATCTCCTCTTTTTCACGAAATACTATAAAGAAATCCCCCACTTGGATGATGAGGGATATTCTTTATAGATTTTTCAAGCTGCCATCCTGATTTTAGAAGCTGTAACGGAAGCCGACATTGACGCCCCAGTTTTTAGTTACGTCACCGCCGCTGATACGTTCTACATCCAGATACATACTGGAATCCTTATTAAATTTGTGGTTGACGCCGATACCATATTCGATAGCGGTACCGCCGATGCTGTCACTGTAGCTGGCGCTTCTGCCGTCAGCGCTGACATGTGTATTGATGTCGCCGTCGAAGTCGTGCAGTACTGCCGCTTTCAGATAAACGCTGCTGTCTGCCGCAAAGGTTTTGCCCAGCAGGAAGCCGCCGCGCAGAACAATGCTGTTCATGCTGTCGTTAGTAACGCTCATAGTATTGTCACGAGTGGTTACGGTATAATCATCGCCGCCCAGATGTACGTAGCTTGCACGCACCATAGGTTCAACGAACCAGCCGTCATTCAAATCCTGACGATAGCCGTATTCAACAGCAAAGCTTATAGCTGTACTGCCAAAATCACCGTCCAGTTTTTGGGCAATAGTGCCGCCGTAAGCGCTGGTTTCACTGTCAACTTTACCAACTTTGGCAATGATGTCTACATGATGACCTTTATCGCCAGTCCATGTGCCATATAAAGCGCCTGCCGCGGTTTTGATTTCACCGTCGCCATTAGTCAGGCTGGTATCACCTTTAGCATATTGTCCTGCCAGGCCGATACGCCAGTTACTGCCGACCTCACGGTCATAACCTGCCGCAAAGCCGTTATATTGATAATCGTTATCGCCCTGCAGTCCATCTACTTTGATTTTGCCGCCGACATATTTAGCCCAAACGCCGTCGTTATCGTCTGCAGAATTACGGACGTCGCCCAGACGTTCCATCAAAGTTTCATCAGCGCCGAACAGAGTCACTGCCGCTCCGGCTGCGATCTTGCTGGCATCCTGAGCCGCCATTTGGGCAGAGGATTGAGTTGCAGCCCTGGTAGTGACCTGTGTCAGGTTCAGACCATCATCGACAATGCCTGCTTTCCCCTCATATTCATAAGCCCAGACGCCGTTATCATATTTCATTTCTTTGATGTTGTAGGTGCCGCCTTTATCTGCATTTTCGATCAGTACGACATCTTGGTCCAAATGTCCCTTAGTATCAGCGCCGGCAGCATTGTTATAGCCGTTGCGCATCCCCTGGTCAAAAACAGTGATATTATAGGTACCGCTGCCGGTTACAGTATTAGTGGAAGTAATTTTGTCGTTGCCTGCCGACTGACCGTAAACGCCGTTGGCATTAGTACGCATAAAGAGCTCGTTAGTACCGGAAGCATCCAGATCATCAGTAGTGATAGTACGGTAATCAGCAGTATTGTATTTCTCTGCCTGATTATTTTCGTCATAGAAGTAGACCGTACTGCCAGCAAGAGTAGTCTTATCCTCTACAGTCAAGGCTGCCAGATTATCTGTCAGGTTCATGGCAGTACCGCTGATATCGAGATAACCAAGACTATTCTCCTTCGTCTGTACGTCTGTATCAGATTTCAGATTCAAAGTGCCGTTTGTGAAGTCAGCAGTGCCGTTAAAGGTAACGGTTCCCGTACCGGCATCAAAAGTAGTTACCCCACCTTCAATGTCTGCCGCATGGTCATCTGCATGCTTACCACCGCTGACAGTGATAGCAGCATTATCTGCAGCATAATACATTGTGCTGCCGTTTGCCAAAATACCATTGGCGCCTTTGAGGATCTTAGTTTCTCCAGTAGTAGTAGTAGTACCACCTACCTCGGCACTGATATCCATAGCCCCGGCACTATGAACAGCAATAACCGCACCTTCAGCAGCTTTGATGCCTGTAGCAGTATTAGAACCTGCCCAGTCGGTACTTGCCTCTATAGTCACGGTGCCTCCAACTTCAGCCACCATACTGCCGCCTGTCAGTTCCAGCCCAACAGCCGTAGCTTGAGTGGATGTACTGGAGCCCGAATACGTATATTCAACTTCATCAACTGTTTCTGTTCTGTCTTGATCGCCAACTGCTGTTGCAGTGATTTTTAAATCATTTTGAACTTGGTACACATTAACTGAATTTGTAGACACAACTGCTTTGGCAGTAACAGCACTAGAACCTTCTTGCGCATCTGCGCTGATAGTAAGTCCACTATCAGAAAGCACGTTCAAAGAACCGCCGCTGGTAACAAGTCCCCAGGCTTCAGCTTTAGCACCGTTTATACTTTGACCCACTTTACCGATAGGAGTGATGCCTTTGCCGCCTTCACCGCCGTTAGAAACCGCATTAGCCGCTCCGTTTTGATATCCCGCTTGAGTTTTATCAGTTTCTGTTACTGCAGCCCCGTCAGTTCCGTCAGTACCAGCATTATCAGCTACAGCCGTACGTTCACCCGGGTCACCGGTAGAATCGCCTTTGAGATAAGCATCTGCAATATCAAATTTACCTACGCCTTGACCGGCCGTAGCTTCAGCGGTAATAGAACTTGTTTTTAAGACGCCTGCTGTATCAGTCAGGCTCACAGCAGTCGCAAAAGCGCTGTGACCAGCACCGCTCGTCCCTGCAGCACCGGCTGTACCACCTGCACCGCCGGTTCCGCCTTTACCTGCGTTGCCGCCTTGACCTGCTTCACCTTCAATACCTATATTGCCGTCTGTACCTTTAGCACCGCCAGCACCGGTAGCACCATCAGTACCATTGGCTATACGGACTCCGTCAGCGCCCACGCCACCTAGCCCGCCAGCACCGCCTGCTCCGCCAACTCCGCCTTCACCAGCAGTACCTGCAGTACCAGCCGCACCACCTGTTCCGCCAGTGCCGCCCTGTCCGCCAGTGCCGCCTTGTCCGCCATCGCCGCCTGCTCCGCCGATGCCTGCTTTAGCGCCATCGCCGCCAGTTGCAGTTACAGTTATAGTACCTATCGTAATATTCAGGTCAGTATTAGCAGTGCCAACCAGACCCTGGGCATCAGCAAGTCCGCCTTTGCCGCCGTTACCACCCTGGCCGCCAGTTCCGCCTGCTCCGCCGGTTCCGCCTGCTCCGCCAGTTCCGCCTGCTCCGCCGGTTCCGCCGTTACCAGCATTGCCACCGTCACCACCTTGGCCGCCAGCACCACCTGTACCGCCTGCTCCACCGACAGTAGCAGCAACACCAAAACCACCATGATTATCAACATAACTAACGCCGCTGCCGCCGGTTTGACCTTTACCGCCGTCGCCGCCGGCGCCGCCTTGAGCTCCATCACCGCCTACGCCGCCATTACCGCCGTCACCGCCGGTTTGACCTAACCCGCCAACACCGCCTGTTCCGCCTTTGCCGCCTTCACCGCCGGCAGTTCCATTTCCTCCCGTGGCATTGACATTTAAAGCCTGCAATGTTACAGAGCCGCCGCTGATAGTATTCAAATGCAGGCCGTAAGCAGTGGCGCTGCCGCCATTACCGCCATTAGCTCCAGCGCCGCCGGTTCCCCCTGCCAGACCAGTATTGCCTGCTAAGCCATTACTGCCTGCTGAGCCAGCATCAGCGTTACCGCCATCCTTGCCAGCCTCACCAGCTTCGCCAGCGTAGCCAGCCTCACCAGCTTCGCCAGCAGTAGATGCCCAGCCTGTCTGATTAGGAAGATCACTAGAGTCATAAGTTGCTTCAACCTTACCATTAGCTGCATGCGCGGTCTTATCTAAACCATTAGCGGCTTTACCCGGCGTGGTATTCTCATCAGTGCCATTGGCGCCATCTGCACCTTTATCGGCCTTTTTCGTCGTAAGTTCCGCACCATCGGCACCGCTGCCGCCCTTGCCTCCGTAACCTCCATGTCCTCCGGCTTCACCTGTAGCATTAACAGTTAAAGAAGTACCTGAAATCTGAATATTCTTGCTGGCACTGCCGTTTACAGCAATACTTTCAGCAGTATCTGTAATGCCTGCCGCGACACCGATAGCTTTAGCGCCGCCGCCATTACCGCCTGCAGCCCCGGCACCGCCGGTACCGCCAATAGCTGCATTGCCAGTCAGTCCCTGTTCGCCTTCGTGCTGATATTTTCCATCCACTCTCAAACCGCTGGCACCGCCGATAACATTTATCTCAGCAGAACCAACTGCGATAACAGCATTAGACATGCCGTTTTGATTGACAAGCCCTGCGCCATAACCAAAACCGCCGGCCTGACCCTGTGTTGCATGCTGTGCCAGATCGGCAGCTTGCCCTATACCGTCTTCCCCAACAACAGCCTGGACTGTCATATCGCTCAGAGAAATAGTTTTACCTGTCATATCACCGCTGGCGAAGATTTTTTCGTTATCGGTATAAGCAGAGTGATATTGGGATACATAAACATTTGATCCTTCATAGTCTTTACGGGCTTCATCCAGTTTACCGCCACTCTTATTGTGGTCTGCGTAAATTTCCATACTGATAGGATTATTTATGGCGCCAAAACCGCCGTCGGCCGCCCATACCTGGCTCGGCACAGCCACCCATGCCATTCCCATTACAGCCAGCGTTACTGCTGCTGCCAGCTGTTTTTTATTACTTGTTTTCAAATACACCAAAATCAACTCCTTAAAATTTGTTGAACAATATATTTCTTCGGCTGACGCCGCAGGAACCAAAGCTTTTGCCTGACTTCAATACGCTGTTTTTAAATCAATATTTTAAAACAAAAGTCATATTTAACTTGTTTTATATTGTATTTTTTAACTATTTTATATAATTCTTTAGTTATTTTATCACAGATGTCCCCCCCGACAAGACACGAGAAGGCTCTTTTTTAAATTTTTTTCTGCGCCGCGTTATTACGCTCCGCGGCACTTGCGCTGCAGCGCAAGTGCGTGTACGTACTTCACCAGCAGCCCGGCGAAAACATCGAAAAAAAAATAGCCTGCCAAAGCAGACTAAATTTTGATCATTATAGACACTTCAAATTCCAGCACCTGCTGCAACCGTGTCAGTACGGCCACAGTTGTGCTGACCTCGCCGCGTTCGATACAGCCATAGTGCTTGGCCGATAAGCCTACTGCTTCAGCGATCTGTTCCTGGGTCAGCTTTTTATTTAGCCGCGCTGTTTTCAGCTGCCGGCCTATATATTTTTGCATGCTATCCCTCCCGCCATTATTTTAAGCAGTAAAGGCATAAAATTAACACCTGATTGTATAGGGTGTTAATTTTCGTCGAAAAAGTTTAGACTGTTTGTTGTTGCGCGCGACGTTTTACAGTATAGCCGGGTATCATAAAATTATAGAGAGAACTGATCGTTATAAAAAATTTACCTGAACAGGCAGAGAGATTGAAAGCATTGATAACCGCCGCCCAAGCTGGTGATAAAGCAGCACTGCTGCAGTTATGCGCGGATTTTAAGCCGCTTTTAAAAAGCGAGGCCCGCCGTGAGATGTTTTACAGGTCGCTGGGAAAAGACGCAGAAGGTATAGCCGTTCTGGCCTTTATCGAGCTGGTTTTGCAGTATAAGGGCGCTGATTTTGAAAACTGGCCCGGACTGGCACGCTGTAAGGTGCATTTTGCTGTTTTTGACGCGATGCAGAAGCAGGGCAGAATTTGGGAAAACGAAGCCCAGACAGATACGGACAGCGAAGCCGGAATCGCCCTGCTTGAGACAGGCTGTGCAGCAGGTGAGCGTCTGGACGAGCTGGCACGTTTTTTACTTTCACTGGAACTGCAGGAAGCGCTGCGGCAGTTAAGTGCAGAACAGAGGAAAATACTGACGCTGCTGTTTTTAGATGACCTGAAGCCGGCCGAGGTGGCAGGACGTCTGGGCTGCACTGTACGCAACGTCACTAAGCACCGGCTAAAAGCACTTGATAAAATGCGGCAGCTTTTGGCGCATTAAGGATCAGGCAAATAAAAAAACAGACATTCACGTTTCGTGAATGTCTGTTTTTTTATTGATACAACGAATCATTTTCTATTCATTGTTGTGCAACTATGTTTGATTCTTGAGGTAAATCTATTTCAAACTCACTACGTCCGTCACCTGTACCATCTTTTACCCAATTATTGGCTTCGATAGTATGGTGGGTTATGCCCCTGGTATAATCATAAAGCCAGATAACGCTCGGTTTGCATAAAATATTTACTGCTCCGGCATCGCTTCTTGTCCTTAATCCTACCTCAAATTCAAACTCAAAGCCACCGTAAGATGCCGGTCTGGGGTTGACAGGCCTAGCAGGACTTAGAAATCCGACATGCGGCAGCTGCACTTCCCACACGGCTTTATTTTTGACATCATAACAGGCATTTTTACTGATCACCTGTACATCTGCTGCCGAAAAAGCTGTGCTGGCGTTAAAGTTTACCATACCGCTACTGCTGGCGCTGCCTGTACCTGCAACCAGAACTCCTGCTGTCTCACTATGTGTGCCAACTGTCGTTGTCGGCCCGACAGCATGCCAGTCGCCTTTAGCACTATCAATACTAAATTCCAGCAGCATATTCGTGGCATAATAACCTACTGACAACCAGTTCGGAGCTGGCCGATAATGAGGCCTGTCATTATGGTATATACTGTGAGACATACGGCCACTGATTGTGTAAAATCCTGCTGCTTTACGCTCTATCTCAAAATCGACAACTGCTTTCACAGCCTGCTGCTTTTCATACACAGTACCTGCATGCTCATGATCTTGTCCATTAGCTGTAAAAACCAAATTAACTTTACTCATTTGCTCTCACCCCTTCTTAACACTCCAATTTTTTGCCGTTCAATTCAGTGATCAGAAACTCGGCATAATTTTTCCTTTTAAAATGCAGCTTGACTTTCAAGCCTACATTTAAGGGTTCATCAGCAGCCCCGCTTTTGATGCGGCTGGCAGAAACCATATAGAAGCATTTGTCACTGAACTGTTCTGTATCAAATAAACTGCTTTCTGTTTCCCCGCCTTCGCAGACCAGATAATTGCCTAAAACAAGTTCGTTGTTCTTTCTGTCATTGACGATACAGATTGCCGCAGTAAGAGGAATTGGTTTTTTATTTGTTTTGACAGCACCTTCATAAAATTCTCCTATTTTATATGCTCCGCAATATTTCTTTTCGATCGCCTGCATAAATAACACTCCTTTTCAATATCGACTAAGTAAGATGCGCATTTTTACTTACCTATATGGTAATGCTGTTTTTATCCATTATGGTAGAATTTATCTTGATTAAAATACAAAAAGACCCTTTCAGCTGAACTGAAAGGGTCTCTTGATTTACGATCTGTAATTTGATACCGATTATCTGCGTTCGCGAATACGAGCAGCTTTACCGGTAAGGCTGCGCAGATAGTAGAGTTTTGCTCTGCGAACGATACCACGACGGGAAACTTCGATTTTCTCCAAACGTGGGCTGTGGATCGGGAATGTTCTTTCAACGCCTACGCCGTAAGAAATACGACGAACGGTGAACATTTCACGAACGCCGGCGCCGCTGCGTGCAATTACTACACCTTCGTACATCTGTACGCGTTCACGAGTACCTTCGACTACTTTTACATAAACTTTTACGGTGTCGCCTGCACGGAAGTCAGGGATGTCGGAACGAAGCTGTTCTTGTTCCAATACTTCAATAATATTCATAATTTCCTCCTCGAATCATAGACGTTCATGTGCGAGCACACCACAGCGGACCGTCCGTTTTACACAAATGACATTATATCATACTGTTCAATTAGTTGCAATTATTTTTTGAGCATTTTGACAGTTATTTTTCCCACCAGGCCTCACCGGCCAGCCGGTCTAAAATAATCGCAGCCGCAGAGCGCACACACAGGTGATTATAGTCGCAGGGACCATAAACAGGTTCAAGTACATAATCAAAACTGTTCATTGTTTCCTGTTCCATACCAAAGCCGGTGCCAAAAAGCAGCAGCAGAGGTTTATCACCGCTGTGCAGCAACTTTCGTACAAAGCCATAGGTCACTGTATTAGGATAGGTGCGGGCATCGGTAGTAATCGTAACCGGCGCCTGCCCCTCTATTTCAGTAACCGCGGCAATAGCCGACTCAATGCTGGACGTATAGGTTACACGTTCCAGCGCGTTGCTGCGGTCAGGATTATAGGTTTTGCCGTAACCATGCTGCCAATAGTCAGTTATCCTTTTGATGATTTCAGCCTGTACCTCCAGCGGATGGATCAAAAAATATTTTTTGACATCATAGGTGCGAGCGGTACGCGAAATATCGTGGATATCGAAGTTAGTGACGGCAGTAGCAATGACCTGCATATTTTTATTGTAAATAGGATAATGCACCAGCCCCAGATAAAGGTTAGCCATTATTATCACCTGCGAGTTCCTGTTTGATTTCGTTAAGCAGCAACACATCCTCTTTGCCAAGCTCTGCAAGCAGATCCGGCCTGTGCAGATAAGTCGCTTTAAGGGCTTCTTTACGGCGCCAGCGATTGATCAGAGCGTGATTGCCGTTACGCAGCACTTCCGGTACTTCCAGTCCTTCAAATTCCACCGGCCGGGTGTACTGAGGATATTCCAGCAGTCCCGTACTGAAAGAGTCTTCAACGGCACTGGCCATTTTTCCAAGCACGCCCGGTATAAAGCGCGCTACAGCGTCCATAACTATCAGTGCCGGCAGTTCGCCGCCGGTAAGTACATAGTCGCCAATGGAAAGTTTTTCATCGACCCAGTTGAAGATCCGTTCATCGAAGCCTTCATAATGACCGCAGACCAGAATTAGATCCTGGCCGCTGCGGGCATATTCTTCAACAATATCCTGCTTTAATGTGCGCCCGCCCGGGCACATGGCAATAACCCGCGCTGCAGGCAGCTGCTGTTTGGCCATGCGGATAGCCGCTACCATCGGCTCTGGCTTCAAAACCATGCCGGCACCGCCGCCAAAGGGCGTATCGTCCACTGTACGGTGCCTGTCAGTTGCAAAATCGCGCGGATTGATGCAGCTGACTTCTACAAGTCCCGCATCGACGGCGCGTTTGATAATGCTGTGACCGGCAGCTTGTTCAATTTGTTCAGGAAATAAGGTAATAAAGAGAAATCTCACGGTGCATCTGTCCATTCAGGTAATTCGACCACGATCTTACGGTCTGTAATATTGATTTCCTTAACGTGCTTTTTGAGGGCCGGGACGAGGATGTCCTTGCCTTCCGGTACAGCAATAACGTAAACGTCGTTGCTGCCGGTGCTGAGCACGTCTTTCAATGTGCCGAGCTGTGTTCCTGCCGTATCGAATACGGGCAGTCCGAGCAGGTCGGCTACATAATATTCGCCTTCTCCAAGCTGAGGCAGATCTTCACTGTTGATTAAAACCTTTTTGCCGCGCAGCAGTTCGGCATCGTTCATTGTTTCCACACCCCTGCATTTCATCAGTACCATACGTTTATGGAACCGGGCAGAGGTTATCTGAAGCGAACGGCCGTCTTCGAGCAGCAAAGAGGAAAGCTCTAAAAATTGTTCAGGATGATCTGTCTGCGGCAGAATACGAATATCGCCCCGCACACCGTGCGGAGCGATAATAGTGCCAATAACTACTTGTTTTTCCATATCATTCGCGGAAAGCAATGATCTTGCCATCCTCAGTGAGGATCTCGGCGCCCATCAGAGCGTCGATATCAGTGCCTATGGTGATCTCGACAGTACGTTCAAGTGTACCGTGACCGATCTCCGCACCGATCTCCAAAGCTTCAGCGCGTTTAAGTTTATCTTCGGCTTCTGCTTTAGCGGCATTGATCTTGTTTCTTTCCATTTCAATCTGCTCACGCAGTGAAGGAAGTACGCTCAGGTCGCTGGCGGCCTGAGAAAGAGCTTTTTTGGCTTGGAATTCGAAGTGCTCGATATCCAGATTAATCGTTTTTATGGTGTTTTGGACATCTCCAATAATTTTCAACTTGAGATCTTCTGTTACTTTTGCTTTTATTGCAACCGGAACACGTACAAACATTTTATCCATATCGTTTACCATCCTTATACGTCTTAGACAATCTCTACGACAACTTTTACATTCTCACGGGTTGCAACAGCTTTCATGACAGTTCTGATTGCTTTAGCAATGCGGCCCTGTTTTCCAATAACTTTACCCATATCTTCAGGAGCAACATGGAGGCGAAGCACCGTTGATGTTCCGGTGGTTTCCTCCTCCACGACTACTGCAGACGGATTACTCACTAGAGACTTGGCCATGACTTCTACCAATTCTTTCATGCAAATCACGCCTCATTTCTTATTTTGCTTTAGATTCAGCATATTTTTTCATGATGCCGTCTTTGCTGAAAAGGTTTTTAACGGTATCAGTAGGTTGTGCACCTTTAGCCATCCAGGAAAGAGCTTTCTCTTCGTCGATCTTTACGGTAGCGGGTTGTACAGTGGAATCATAGAAACCGATGCTTTCGATGATGCGGCCGTCACGCGGAGAGCGGGAGTCAGCAACAACGATACGGTAAAAAGGAGCTTTTTTAGAGCCCATACGTTTTAAACGGATTTTAACTGCCATGTCTATTTCACCTCCTTAAACCAGATGTTGATTTAAATTTATTTGTTCATAAAAGGCATTTTGAAACCGCCTTTTGAAGCAAACTTAGCCATACCCTGCATCTTTTTCATCATCTTTTTGCTTTCTTCAAAGTTTTTGAGAAGCTTGTTGACATCCTGCACGCGCATACCGCAGCCTGCTGCGATACGTTTACGGCGGCTGCCGTTAATGATATCGGGATGACGGCGTTCTTTCGGGGTCATGGAACGGATGATGGCTTCAACGCGGTCGAATTCTTTTTCGTCAACGTTGGCTTCTTTCAGCTTTTGGCTGATGCCGCTCATACCGGGGATAAGCCCCAAAATAGTTTCCAGCGAGCCCATTTTTTTGACCTGCTGCATTTGTTCCAGGAACTGCTCGAGCGTGAATTCGTCTTTGCGCAGTTTCTTTTCCATTTCCAAAGCTTTGGCAAGGTCGGTCGTGGACTGGATCTTTTCGATCAGAGACAGGATATCGCCCATGCCCAGAATACGGGATGCCATACGGTCGGGATGGAAAGGTTCCAAAGCGTCAAGCTTTTCACCCATACCGACAAATTTGACCGGGCGTCCGGTAACTGCTTTTACTGACAATACAGCACCGCCTCTGGCGTCGCCGTCGAGCTTGGTAACGATAAGTCCGTCTATGCCCAGCTCGCCGTTGAAGCTTTCGGCTACAGTGACTGCGTCCTGGCCTGTCATCGCATCGACAACCAGCAATATTTCATGCGGATTGACGGCAGCTTTGATATTACGCAGTTCGTCCATCAGTTCTTCGTTGATATGTAAGCGGCCCGCGGTATCGATGATTACCGTGTCGCAAGCCAGTGAGAATGCTTTATCCATTGCCTTGCGCGCTATCTCGACCGGAGATACCTGATCGCCAAGAGCAAAGACAGGCAGTGAGAGCTGTTCGCCCAGAACCTGTAATTGTTTGATAGCCGCAGGACGGTAAACGTCGCCCGCTACAAGCAACGGCTTTTTGCCTTTTTTCCGCAGCAGGCTGCCAAGCTTACCGGCGGTAGTAGTTTTACCAGCGCCCTGCAGACCTACCAGCATAATGACTGTAGGCGGTTTGTCCGCTACGGTGAGCTTGCTTTGTGTGCCGCCCAAAAGCTGGGTCAGTTCGTCGTTGACGATCTTGATGATCTGCTGACCGGGAGTCAGGCTTTGCTGAACTGTTTCGCCCAGCGCGCGTTCTTTGATATTGGCAACAAAATCTTTAACGACTTTAAAGTTGACGTCGGCTTCAAGCAGAGCCATCCGCACTTCGCGCAGAGGCGCTTTAAGATCGTCTTCTGTTATTTTGCCGCTGCCGCGGAACATTTTTATCGCATTTTGCAGTCTTTCAGATAAATTTTCAAAAGCCATTTTTACCTACTTTCGCCGCTCAATTCGTCTAAAATGCGGCGTACTTGTTGAAGTTCTGCCGAGCCACCGCTTTGGGCAAGGTGGTCAGCCAGCAGCCGGCTCATTTCTTCCAGCAGCTTTTTATCGTGATCATCGCGGGCCAGCAGCGCCAGTTTGCTTTCATAGCGTTCCAGAGTATGCTCTACCCGTTTGATAAGGTCATGTATCGCTTGTCTTGATACTTCAAGTTCATCGGCTATCTCAGCCAGCGAAAGGTCGTCGCAGAAATACAGCTCCAGACATTTTTGCTGTTTTTCGGTGAGCAGGCAGCCGTAGGCATCGAACAAACGTCCTAACCGTACTCTTTGCTCCAAACTGTTTTCCTGCATTTCAATCACCAAAATCTTTACATATTTTATCCGACTTTGGTATTATATCGAAAATCGCAGAGGCTGTCAAGCATTTTTACTTGTCACCATCAAACAAGGCGTCGACAAATTTATCGGCTTCAAAGGGCCGGAAATCCATAATGCCTTCGCCGACACCGATCCACTTAACAGGCAAGCCAAGTTCTTCTTTGATAGCAATAACGACACCGCCTTTAGCCGTACCGTCGAGCTTGGTAAGCACAACACCGGTGACGTTGGCGGTTTCCATAAAGACTTTGGCCTGATTGATAGCGTTCTGCCCTGTCGTTGCATCCAGCACGAGAAAGGTTTCATGCGGAGCTTCTGGTATCTCGCGTTTGATGATGCGGTGTACTTTCTCCAGTTCGTTCATCAGATTGGTTTTATTATGCAGCCGTCCGGCAGTGTCAATAAAAAGTACGTCGACATTGCGGGCAATAGCAGCTTTGACAGCGTCAAAAACCACGGCAGCCGGATCAGCGCCTTCTTCGTGACGGATAACTTCGCAGCCGGCACGCTCCCCCCAAATCTGCAGCTGTTCGGCAGCGGCGGCACGGAAGGTATCGCCGGCAGCCAGCATGACTTTGTATTTGAACAGATGAAAATAGTTGGCCAGCTTGCCGATAGTAGTGGTTTTACCAACACCATTGACGCCCACGACAAGAATAACCGTAGGTTTGGCACCGATACGGGTACGCTGTCCTTCGTCCTGCAGCATTTCGGCAATATATTTTTTGAGGAACGGCATAACCTGCTCCGTCCCCTCGATTTCTTTCTTTTTAGCAGCCTGACGAACAGCATCGATAAGCTTTTCTGTGGTTTTGACACCAACATCACCGCTCAGAAGGATCATTTCCAGTTCTTCCAGAAAGTCTTCATCGACTTTGGCCGACATACCTACAAGTTCTTCGATACGGTCAGTAAAGTTGCGGCGGGTCTTGCTGAGTCCGTCTTTCAGTCGTTCTAAAAATCCCATGTTCTCACTCCTTTTCGCTCAATTTGACAGATAGTAATTTAGAAACACCGGATTCTTCCATGGTAACGCCGTGCAGAACATGCGCGGCTTCCATAGTGCCTTTGCGGTGTGTGATAACAATAAACTGCGTGCTTTCGGCATAGGCTGCCAGGAATTTCGCAAAGCGGTCAACGTTAGCTTCGTCAAGCGCCGCATCTATTTCGTCAAGGATACAGAAGGGCGAAGGCTGATAGCTGAGCAGAGCGAACAGCAGGGCGATAACCGTCAGGGCCCGCTCGCCGCCTGATAGCAGGAAGAGGCTCTGCAGTTTTTTACCGGGAGGCTGCACTTCGATATCGATGCCGCTGCCTAAAACATCATTAGGGTCAGTAAGTTTTAAAGCAGCAGTACCGCCGCCGAATAAACGCACATAACAGTCGGAAAAATATTCGTTTATTTTTCCGAAGGCCTCTTTGAAGCGTTTGGCCATACCGGAGTTGATTTCGCTGATAACTGCTTCCAGATTGGCTTTGGCCTCTGAAAGATCGCTGTATTGACGCTGTAAAAATTCGTAGCGCTCGCTGACAGCTTCATATTGTTCGATTGCCGCAGGATTTACCGGGCCTAAGGTTTCAATTTCACGCTCCAGACGCAGTTCACGCCGACGTAAAGCCGCATCGCTTTCATCCAGCAGATCACCGCTGGCACGTGCTTCGTCCAGAGTAATACGGTATTCAGTCGCCAGCTGTTCCAGAGCATGGTCATAGTCGCTGTTTTGACGTACCATTTCCATCGCTGCCTGATTGCGCCTGGTTTCAGCAACAGTCAGTTCTTTTTTCAAAGAATCCAGCCTCTCGCCTGCCACTGCCTGCTTTTCAGTAATGGCAATACGTTTGGCCCCGAATTCATCTTTACCGCCGACAACGGTCTGTAATTCGGCCAGTAATGCGGTACTGCTGGCAGCCAGCTGTTCAGTGCTGATTTTGCTGGCTGTTATCACGTCAAGCAAATGCTTTTGCTCGTCTTCATTAGCAGCGAGTTCCTGCTGCATACGCCCCATATCGGCATCAAGCTGCTGCATCCGCTCGGCCATCATCGTAGTCCGTGCGGCAGTCGATTCCAGTTCGACCCTGGCATCCTGCAGACGATTGCGGATAGATGCCAGCGCGCTGTGGTCTGCGGCCGTTTGTTTCTGCAGATCATCCAGCAGCTGTTTGCCCTGTGCGTCTTCGGCTTCCAGAGCCGTTAGCTGCGGGCGCAGGTCGGTAAGCTGCTGGCGAGCTGCCATATATTCCTGAGAAACCTGATTACGGTCATCCAGCAGAAGCTCCAGCCGTTCCGCAGCCTGACGCTGCTCTGCGCTTAAACGCTCCAGAGCTACGCCCAGTTCAGCTTTGCGGATTTCCTTCTGCTGCAGGTCCTGGCGCAGTTCCACCAGTTTGTTGTTATAAACTTTTAAGGTACCTTCGTGTTCTTCAAGCAGCTCCTGATATCCCAACAGCTCACGGCGCAAGACACCTGCCTTTTGTTCCTGTTCGTCGATCTCTTTGCCGCGCGACAGAAAGCCGGCTTCCTTCTGCTGCCTGCTGCCGCCGGTCAGCGAACCGCCGGCATTGACGACATCTCCCGCCAAAGTAACGACTCGGGTACGAAAGCTGCTTTTTTGGGCGGCTGCCAAAGCAGCATCCATATTGTCCGCTACCAGCACCCGACCCAGCAAAAATTTAAAGATCGGCGCCAGTTTTATATCATAGCCGATCAGATCGGCAGCAAATCCCCGAATACCCGGCAGTTTTGCCAGTGCCTCTTCTTCACTGCGGCGTTCATAATATTTGATAGTATCAAGCGGCAGGAAGGTCGCCCGGCCGGCCTGACGCTGTTTAAGATAGGCGATGGCCTTTTTGGCGGCTTCCGAACTGCCCATAACAAGGTTCTGCGCCGCTCCTCCTAATGCAGTTTCTATTGCAACTACATATTCAGGCTGCACTTCGATCAGTTCGGCGGCAACACCGATAACGTCACTGCGCCAGGGTTCCTGCGACTGCAGCACTGTTTTGATCCCATAGCCAAAGCCTTCATAGCTTTTCTGCATATTCTGCAGCAGGTTCAAACGGCTTTCCAGCGCTGTGATCCTGTTTTGACAGTCTTTATGCTGCGACAGAACTTTATTCAGCGCTTCGGTCTCTTCGGCAGCTTTAGCACTCACTTCCCTGCCATCGCGTTTAATAAGCTCCAAAGAGTTTTCTACATTGCTCTGCTCATCGTTCATATTACGGTAACGGGTCTGCAGTTCTTCGCCTGCGGTTTCTGCTTCGGCGATGCTCTTTTTAAGGGCGTCACGCTTACGCATCCGCTGTTCCTGCTCCTGCTCCAGTCCACGGATCTCATTCCGCAGATTGACCATTGTACGCATATTATCGAAAGCAGCTGTTTTCATATCTTCCATTGCCGCTTCAGCTTCGCTGATACGTGTTTCTTTTTCTGCCTGTTCTCCGGTCAGCCTGCTTACCAAAAGCTGTGCGGCAGCCTGCTGCGCTTCTAAACGGTCATAATCCACGACCATCGTTTTGAGCTGAGTATCCAAAGCTGCGATCTGTTCCTGCAGCTTTTTGCCCTGCTCTTCCAAACGCAGTCCTGATTTTTCGCTTTGCCGAACACGCTCTGCCAACACAGCTTCCTGACCACGCAGTTTTTCCAGAGCTGTTTCTTTTTCTTTGATATCGTCCTGAATACGGTTATAGGCTTCACTGAGCTTATCCAGCTCCATTTGTAAGGCACTGCATTCAGCTTCCTGTGTGCTGACGGCAGTAGCGCGTTCCAGTACTTTATTTTCTAGTTCGGCATCCTGTGTGTTCAGCTTCTGCCGAATATTTTCAATATTTTCTATCTTGTGCACAAATTGGGTCAGTTTGCAGGCACGCAGTTCTTTATCCAGCAGATTGAATTTGCGTGTTTGTTCTGCAGCAAGGTGCAGAGGCTCGACCTGACCTTCGACTTCGGCTTTGATGTCGTTGATGCGGGTCAGGTTGGCAGCGGTATCGTCCAGACGCCGCATAGCTTCTTTTTTACGCATCCTGAACTTGGCAATACCAGCGGCTTCTTCAAACAAAGCGCGGCGTTCTTCAGGACGGCTGTTCAGTATTTCATCGATCTTATTCTGACCGATAATGGACATAGAACCACGTCCCAGACCAGTATCTGCCAAAAGGTCAAGAATGTCTTTTAAACGGCAGTTCTTTTTATTGATGGAGTATTCGCTGTCACCGCTGCGAAAAACGCGGCGGGTAATGCTTACTTCATCAAAATCAAGGCTGAGGCGATGGTCGCTGTTGTCAAAAACCAGCGTCACTTCGGCAACACCCAAAGGCCTGCGCTTGCCGCTGCCGGAAAAAATAACATCTTCCATTTTGCTGCCGCGCAGATATTTGGCGCTTTGCTCGCCCAGTACCCAGCGGATCGCATCAGAAATGTTGCTCTTGCCGCTGCCGTTTGGTCCAACGATTGCCGTAATGCCCGAACCGAAGCTTAATTCAATTTTATCTGCAAAGGATTTGAATCCATAAGTCGAAAATGACTTTAAATGCACAAAATCACCCAATCTGCAATATTCTATCAGTATATTTTACCATAGATGAAGGTTTCATACAATTATATGACTCAACGCACTTTTTTAATCAAATGCTGCCGTTATGCTTGAGAAGCAAAAAGTATTTTTTGAAACACTTTTGCTGTATTTCAGGCCGTTTTGTAAAATATTTTTACATTTTTTTATCCTGATGCTAAAAATAACGATTTAATTATGATATAATATGAACACTTGGCAAGACAGCAGAAATGCTGCCAAGTGCCATAATAACCCCGGGTCCTGGCGCCCGGACAAAATTTATCAGCAGTGAGGGGATTTTACATGAAACTTTCAGCACGTATCCAAAGTTTGACTTCTTCACCTATCAGAAAGCTGTCGCCGTATGCAGATGCAGCTAAAGCGAAGGGTAAAAAAATCTACCATCTGAATATCGGACAGCCCGATATCAAAACTCCTGACCAGTTTATGGAAAGCATCCGCACTTATGACGAGCAGGTAATTGCTTATGGCAATTCCAAAGGCGAAGGTTTTCTGATCGAAGCGATACGCAAATACTATGCCGAAAAAGGTATGGATTTTGCTGCCGATGATATTTTTATTACCAACGGCGGCAGCGAAGCTTTGATTTTTGCTGTCATGGCCTTATGTGATCCAGGAGACGAGATCATGGTATTCGAGCCGTTTTATGCTAACTATACTACTTTTGCCAGAGAGTTCGGCGCTAAAATCAACGCTGTACAGACAAATGTGACTGACGGTTACCATCTGCCTGACGCTGCTGCTATCGAAGCGCAGATCACGCCCAGAACAAAAGCTGTTTTACTGACTAATCCCGGTAATCCGACCGGTGTTGTTTATACACAGGAAGAAATGGATATGATTTCAGCAATCGTCCGCAAATATGACCTGGCTTTGATCGCTGACGAGGTATACCGTGAATTTGTTTATGACGGCGCTTACCGAAGCTTTGGCACAATGCCCGAGCTTGCCGACAACCTGATCATCATTGATTCGGTTTCTAAACGCTACAGTGCCTGCGGCGCCCGTATTGGCTGCATAATCAGCAAAAACAAAGAGCTTGCCAAGCAGATTATCAAATGCTGCCAGGGCCGTCTGTGCAGCCCGATTCTGGAACAGGTCGGCGCAGCCGCTTTATATACTACTCCCGTCAGCTATCTGGAGGAAGTGAATCAAGAGTACAAAAAACGCCGCGATACGATCGTTGCCGCCCTTAAAGAGCTGCCTGGCGTAGTTGCTTCCGATCCGAAGGGAGCCTTTTATATTATGGTGCAGCTGCCCGTAGACGATGCTGAAAAGTTTGCTATCTGGACTTTGGAAAATTTTGCTATTGATAACGAAACTGTTATGTTCGCTCCCGGCAACGGTTTCTACAGCGACCCTGAGTTGGGGGTTAATGAGGCTAGGCTGGCCTATGTTCTCAATTGTGATGATTTGAAAAAGGCAATTTATATCCTTGGTGAAGCACTGAAGGCATATCCAGGAAAAACTAACTGATAACTAAAGTAAAAGCCTTGAATACAAAAAGTATTCAAGGCTTTTTTATTTTTTAACGGCCGGTATTGATAACCTGCCACGCTTCCAAAAGCTTAGTCAGGCTCCAGCGGGCATTGGCCGGGCTGGTAGAAGGCAGGGAATGCACAGTAATCCCCTGCAGATCGAGCTGTCTGGTATATTTTTTAAAGGCGGCGGCAGCTTTGCCTCCATTACAGCAGATAGTATGTATCTGCGGATGATTCTGCAAAAATCCGGCCAGATCGTTAGGCTGCTCGCAGGTAATATCCGAATCAAGACTGCCTTCACGTTCGCAGTAACCCAGTACGTCCCAAAGAGCTATACGGTTATCTAAAAGCATCTGCTTTTTATCCGCATAATCCAAAGGAACCTCAGCATAGCCTAAAAGCATCGTCACCAACGGCCAAAAACGATTCTGCGGATGTCCGTAATACTGCTGCATCTGCAAGGAACGAACACCGGGCATGGAACCGAGAATGAGCAGCCTGCTGTCTGTGTCAGCGACCGGGTCAAAGCTCTGACATTCACTCATCGTCCAACCTCCAGCTTATCATAATACGTTCTGCATCAGGCTTGGCCTTGATATTTACAGGAACCGGTCCTGCAAGCTGCTGCCAGCGCCGCAGATTATTGTTTTTCAGCCCGCGCAGCTTTGATTCCAGCTTGCTCGGGCAGGTTATTACTATGTTTCCCGCGCCTTGGCAAAACAGTCTCTGCAGCTGCGGAGTCAGTTCGGCATAGAGCAAAAAGCTTTGCACAAGTTCACCAAAAGATGGGTGGAACGGTCCAGCAACAATATTACCTTCACTGCACAACTCTTCATCGGCCTGCAAGCCAACACGAATGACTTTGATCCCCGCCAGGGTTAATTTGCTGTATACATAAGCACTTTGCTCAACTGCTGCTTCCAGTGTCAGAGGCTCAAATTCACCACGTTCGTAAATATGCTCAAGCGGCGTGCCTTTTATTACCAGCAAGGGATAAATACGGGCAAAAGAAGGACCGAGCCTGAGCACCTGCTCAACCGTAGCTTTGACGCTGTCAAAGCTTTGGCCAGGCATACCTACCATTAACTGCAGACCGAGCTCAAAGCCATACTGTTTCAGCAAAGAAACAGCCTTATAAACATCGGTAGCCTGATGCCCCCGCTCTGCCGCTGCCAGAACATTATCGTCCAGCGACTGCACACCCAGTTCTACCGTTTTTACGCCGTGTGCCTGCAGCAGCTCTAACCGGGCGGCATCAATATAATCTGGTCGGGTAGATAAGCGAACACTGCCAATAACACCTTCCGCCAAAAGTTTATCTACAGGTCGGAAAAGTTCTGTCTGCAAGTCGGCCGGCAAACCTGTAAACGAGCCGCCGTAAAAAGCCGCTTCGTTGAAAGGGCCCGGTTTGATCCATTGCAGATAGCGTTCGAGCTGCTGCTCTACGTCTCTCGACGACGCAGTCTGCTGACCGCTGATAGTTTTTTGATTACAGAACACGCACTGGTGCGGACAGCCCGCATGCGGTATAAACACAGGTATAATTGCCACTGCCCTGCCTCCTTGCATTAAACGTTTATTATAATGCGGCTTATTAGTGCGCCTGCATTTTTATCAACATGCTTGATAATTGCATTATACCCGTATCACCGCTCCCGGTCAATGCCAGCCATCCGCCCTGGTGTCATTCACAAAATTTTACTTGCCTTTTTTAGAAAATGTTGTTATAATTCAATTAGTCCGATTTCGGACTTTATTAAAAAAGGAGGGCGCTTATGCATAAAGAGCTGCAACGGATACGCCACGGCTACTACGACCTTTGGTTCGGCACAAACGCCGTCTATGAACGCTGGGCCAAATCACACGGACTCAATAACAATTTACTGCTGACCCTGTATTTGCTGAAGGAATTTCCAAATGACTGTACCCAGCATCTGATCTGCGAAAAACTGATGCTGCCCAAACAGACGGTCAACAGTATTCTGTCCGGATTGGAAGACAAAGGCTTCGTCGAAAAAATAATCAGCCCTACTGATAAACGCGTCAAGCTGTTGGTTTTTACCAGTCAGGGTGCTGCTTATGCCGACGGGCTTTTACAAAAAATGGATGATTTTGAAGAACGGGCGCTGCGTAATATGACTGACGCCCAGCGCAACGCACTGCTGGAAGGCGGCTTTGCCTGGATGAAGGCTTTACGTGACGCCATAGATGATTAGGAGGATATCATGGGATTTGTATATTTAGGTTTAGCTATTGTTTTGGAATTACTGGGCACAACATTTTTGAAATACACACTGGGCTTTACTAAGCTGTCACCTTCGCTGGTAGTAGTTGCAGCTTACACAGGCGCTTTTTATTTTCTGTCCCGTTCACTGCAGTTTATTGATTTGAACATTGCGTATGCAACCTGGGCAGGCATCGGTGTCGTTGCCGCAGCCATCATTTCAATGCTGGTCTTTCACGAAAGCATCAACGCCATCGGCGCCGTCGGTATGGCTTTGGTCGTCAGCGGCGTAGTTCTGCTGAACCTGTATGGACCTTCACACTGAGCTGAACAGCAGACAAAGAAAACCCTTGCCGGTAAACCGGCAAGGGTTTATTTTATTTAGGAAAGCCTGTCAAAGGCGCGCCCATTTTTTCAAGAGCGCTTTTAGCAGCCTGCTGTTCCGCTTCCTTTTTCGTCCTGCCTTCGCCTGAACCGATATGTTTGCCGTTAACGGAAACAATGGTGGCAAAATGTTTGTTGTGTTCAGGACCTTTGGAACCGATCAGCTCATAGACGATATCAACATCGCCATCCTGCTGCGCAACTTCCTGCAGCCTTGTTTTAAAATCACTGCAAATGCCGTGCGTACAGATAAAATCCAGCTCGGCTTTCATTAACCCCAGTAAAAATACACGGGCTGCTTCCATACCCTGGTCTAAATAATAAGCCCCAAGTACAGATTCAAAAGCGTCGGCCAGGATAGAAGCGCGTTCGCGTCCTCCCGACAAACCTTCTCCCTTTCCTAAAAGCAGGTAATCACCAAGATTTATTTTACGGGCATATTCAGCCAGCGATGCTTCGCAGACGATATGGGCCCTGAGCTTGGTAAGTTCTCCTTCGTTAAGGTTGGGGAAAGTGCAGTACATATATGTACTGACGATAACGCTGAGCACGGAGTCGCCTAAAAATTCTACGCGTTCGTTATGTTCCGGACGCGGTAATTCTTTAGATTCGTGAGCGTATGATGTATGCGTCAGAGCGCTGTTTAGAAGTTCCAGCTTGTGCATTTCGATGCCAAGGCTTTGACAGAACTTCAGCAGCTGCTCTTTGCGCGTGTCTTGCATTTAAATCACTCTATTCTCAATTAAGCTTGATATTTTTTGAAGAGAATGGTGGCATTATGGCCGCCAAAGCCGAAGTTATTGGACAGAGCCGCTCTTACTTCTGCTTTACGGGCTACGTTAGGAACATAGTCGAGGTCCAGACCTTCTTCTAAATCAGGGTCTTCATAGTTGATCGTCGGAGGGATAATACCATTCTCAATGGTCATGACGGTAGCAATTGCTTCTACGCCGCCTGCAGCGCCCAGCAAATGTCCTGTCATGGATTTGTTGGAGCTGATAGTCATTTTATAAGCATGATCGCCAAAAACCTTTTTAGCAGCTAAAGTCTCATTCAAATCATTACGATGGGTAGAAGTACCATGAGCGTTGATGTAATCAACGTCTTCCGGTTTCATACCAGCATCGTCGATAGCCTGCTGCATGCACAGGGCAGGCATTTCACCGCTCGGATCAGGAGCAGTGATGTGATAAGCGTCGGCATTCATGCCAAAGCCTACTACTTCAGCATAGATATGAGCTCCACGTGCCAAAGCATGTTCCAGCTCTTCCATAACTACTACGCCGGCACCTTCACCCATAACAAAACCGTCGCGTTTTTTATCGAACGGACAGGAAGCCTTTTCAGGATGTTCGTTGTTGGTGGAAAGAGCTTTCATGTTACCGAAGCCTGCTATAGCAACAGGAGAAACAGCAGCTTCTGTGCCGCCTGCGATCATAATATCGGCATCGCCATATTGAATAGTGCGCAGAGCGTCGCCGATACAGTTAGTGCCGGTAGCACAAGCTGTGATGATAGCGGTATTAGGGCCTTTAAAGCCTAAAGCAATAGAAATCTGGCCGGCAGGCATATTCGGGATCTCCATCGGAATGAAGAACGGACTGATTTTGCCTGGACCTTTTTCGCCATATTTTAAAGACTGCTCGAGGAAGGTATGGATGCCGCCAATGCCGCTGCCAACGCAAACGCCGGCACGAACGGGATCAATTTTTTCCAGATCGAGTTCAGCATCTTCCACTGCCAGTTTAGCAGCCGCTACAGCAAACTGGGTCACACGATCCATACGTTTGCCTTCTTTTTTATCGCCATAGTTAGCGAAATCAAAATCTTTAACTTCGCCTGCAATTTTAGTGGTGAAGCCAGGATCAGAAGCATCAAACTGGGTAATGAGACCGATACCGGATTTACCAGCGATCAGATTGCCCCAAAATTCATCTTTGCCGATGCCGATTGGAGTAATCGGGCCAACACCGGTAATAACGACTCGTCTTTTCAAAATAAATCACCTCAAATTAAATTTTTGCTATTTCTTCTTTCAGTCTTCTGAAAATTTCTTTCACGGGTAAAATTTCTTTGATCTTCCACATATTGGCACCTGTAAAAACAAGGCCGGTTTCAACATCGCCCTGCTGAGCTCTGGTGAGCGCGCGGATGATGCAGAAGCTGCGGGAGCATTGTTTAAGGCAGTTATCACAGGTGCGGGGACGCGGCTGCGTACCTTCCAGAACCTGTTTGGCAAAAGGATTAAGGATCGCCCTGCCTTTATAGCCAACGGGACTGTCGATCTGTACAACGTCCTCTTTGGTCATTTTGAGATATAATTCTTTCAGCGCCGGAGCACCGTTGGATTCTTCGCTGGCGGCAAAACGACTGCCCATCTGCACACCGCTGGCCCCTAATTTAAGAAGCTCCGCTACAGCTGCGCCGTCAGTAGCTCCGCCGGCGGCGATAACCGGAATATTGACCGCCTTGACAATGTCAGGCAGAATATCTTTGATGGACTGTTGAGTCCCAAGATGTCCTCCCGCCTCTGTTCCTTCCACTACAATAGCGGCTGCACCGAGCTTTTCAGATATTTTAGCTAGTTTGACAGAGGAAACGATGGGCACTACGGCTACGTTATGTTCACGCCCCACGGCGAAAATATCTCTTGAAAAACCGGCACCGGCAACGATCAGGTCAATTTTTTCTTCGGCAGCAGTGGTAATTAGCCCAAGAAATTCGCGGGCCGCAACCATGGCATTAATGCCGATGATGCCTTTCCCGCCGGTAAGCTTTCTGGCCAGCCGGATCTCTTTACGCAGCTCGTCAAACGCCATGCCGGACGCTGCGATGAGTCCTATTCCGCCTTCCTGCGCAACGGCTGCCGCCAAACGCGCGGTAGACAGTCTGATAGCCATTCCGCCTTGTATGATCGGTACTTCGGCTGTCAAATCACCTATTTTAAGTACTGGTAGTTTCAACAAATATCCCCCATTTCAGGACTACTGCAACTGTCAGGGAAAGCTCCTAAGAGCTTTCCCTTGAGCTGCTAAAAGATTATTTTTCTTCATCCAACATTTTGACTGCATCAGCCACGGTGCGGATTTTTTCAGCTTTTTCGTCAGGGATTTCAACTTCAAATTCCTCTTCGAAAGCCATGATTAATTCAACGATGTCGAGGGAGTCAGCGCCCAGATCATCGATGAAGGATGATTCCATCTTTACTTCATCAGCGTCAACGCTCAATTGCTCGACAGTAATGTCTCTTACTTTTTCGAAAGTGCTCATTTACGATTCACCTCCTTCCAAAGGTCTTTTTTTAAGAATTGCATAATTACATTACCATACCACCGTCAACATGTAAAGTCTGACCGGTTATGTAAGCAGCATCGTCACTTACAAGGAACAATACTGCCTTGGCAATATCTTCAGGTTCGCCAAGACGCGCCAGCGGGATGCCGGCTTCCATATCGGCTACTACTTTTTCTGGTAAAACGCTGGTCATATCAGTTTTGATAAAACCAGGTGCCACACCGTTAACAGTGATGCCACGGGCAGCAACTTCTTTAGCTACAGATTTGGTGAAACCGATGCAGCCTGCTTTTGCTGCAGCATAGTTGGCCTGACCGGCATTGCCCATTACACCTACGACAGAGGTGATGTTGACGATACGGCCCGCTCTTTGTTTCATCATGTATTTGACAGCTGCTTTAGTGCAGTTGAAAACACCTTTGAGGTTAGTGTTCAGCACTGCGTCCCAATCTTCTTCCTTCATACGCATCAGTAGATTGTCACGAGTGATGCCTGCATTATTGACTAAAATGTCGATACGGCCGAATTCTTTGATAACGGCATCGATCATTTCAGTGCAGACTTCAAGCTGGGCAACGTCACCCTGCATCAGCAGAACTTTGCGTCCCATAGCTTCGATTTCAGCAGCCACTGCTTCAGCAGCAGCTTTGTTACCGGCATAATTGACAGCGACATCAGCTCCTGCAGCAGCCAGCGCCACTGCGATAGCTTTACCGATACCGCGGGAAGCACCTGTAACCAGTGCGATTTTACCTTCTAACTGCATTTTAACGAACCTCCTTAAAATAAGCAAGTGTTTTTTCAAGGCTTGCTTCATCTTCGACGTTCAAAGCAGCCATACCCTTGGCAATTTTTTTAGTAAAACCGGACAGAACCTTGCCTGGGCCGACTTCGACAAAAGTATCGACGCCGCCTGCGATCATATGGTTGACAGAGGTTTCCCAAAGTACAGGCATAGCAGCCTGACGGATCAGAGATTCTTTGATTTCTTCTCCTTTGGTAACTTCAGTTGCAGTTACATTAGCGACGACAGGAATCTTAGCGTCGTGGAAGGTAATAGTTTCAAAAACTTCAGCTAGACGTTTGGAAGCCGGCTGCATAAGAGTGCTGTGGAAAGGTGCGCTTACGGGAAGAAGAACAGCGCGTTTGGCGCCGGCTTCTTTCAACGCCGCCAAAGCTTTATCCACTGCGCCTACAGAGCCTGCAATAACGACCTGGCCAGGGCAGTTGAAGTTTACTGCCTGTACAGCTTCACCGCATTCAGCTTCAACAGTACGGCAGATATCAATGATTTTATCGCTTTCAAGACCTAAGACAGCGGCCATGCTGCCTTCGCCAACAGGAACAGCTTCCTGCATGAACTGGCCACGTTTACGAACGATACGGACAGCATCAGCAAAGTCCAAAGCACCTGCCAAAACCAAAGCAGAATATTCACCCAGGCTATGGCCAGCAGCAACTTCGCAGCTCAGTCCGTTTTCTTTCAGCACCTCAGCACAGGCTACGCTGGCAGTCAGGATAGCCGGTTGAGTATTAAAGGTCAGACGCAGCTGATCTTCCGGACCATTAAAACACATATCGCTGATGGAGAAACCCAAAGCTTCGTCAGCAGCTTCAAAAACCTTGCGAGCGCAAGTATAGTTATCATAAAGATCTTTACACATACCTACAGTTTGGGAACCTTGTCCCGGGAATACAAATGCAATTTTGCTCATTGGGAAAACCTCTCTTTCGTCTTTTGCTCAATTGTTCTTGCAGGTTTATTTACTCCATTTAAGCACAATGGAAGACCATGTGAGGCCAGCACCGAAACCAACCAACAGTACTGTACCGCCTTTTTTAAGTACGCCCTGCTCCTGCGCCTCGCACAGGGCAATGGGAATGGAAGCAGCGGAAGTATTGCCGTATTTATCGACATTTACCCAAACTTTTTCCATTGGCATTTTCAAACGTTTAGCAGCACTGTTAATAATGCGGATATTAGCCTGATGCGGAACCAGAAGATCGACATCAGCCGGTTCAAGACCTGCTTTAGCTAAAGCTCGTTTAGCCGTTTTGCCCATGATCTGGATTGCAAATTTAAATACTTCATTGCCGTTCATATGGATAAAATGCTCTCTTGCATCTACTGTTTCGTGAGAAGCCGGTCTGCGGCTGCCTCCAGCCGGCTGGAACAGATATTTACCGCCGCTGCCGTCGCTGCCGAGATCGATACCCAAAACACCAAGACCATCCTCGACTTCACCAATGACCGCCGCTCCTGCACCGTCACCAAAAAGAACGCAGGTATTGCGGTCTTCCCAGTTCATAATGCGGCTTAAAGTTTCAGCACCGATGATGAGCGCTTTTTTGTACAAACCGGATTTTACCATCTGGCTTGCTACGCCCAGACTGTAAACAAAGCCGGAGCAGCCTGCGGACAGATCGAATGCGGCTGCGTTTTTAGCGCCGATACGGTCCTGTACCAGACAAGCGGTAGAGGGAAAAGCATGGTCAGCAGAAGCAGTTGCCACGATGACCAGTTCGATTTCTTCAGGGCTTACGCCTGCGTCAGCCAAAGCACGTTCTGCCGCAATAACGGACATATCGGATGTAGCTTCGCCTTCAGCGGCAATATGCCTGTTTTTAATGCCTGTACGTTCAACGATCCACTCGTCGCTGGTTTCTACTATTTTTTCAAGATCATGGTTGGTCAGCACCTTTTCAGGCACATAGCAGCCCAGACCTAAAATACCAACTGCTTTTTCCATTTATATTTCCTCGTTTCCTTTTCTTGATTTCACGATATTGCCGGCAATATGTTCAACTACATCACGCTCAGCAAAATCTATAGCCACGCCGATTGCATTTTTGATAGCCTTTGCTTTACTGCTGCCATGGCAGATAATAAAAGGTGCCTTGACACCCAAAAGCAGCGCACCGCCGTATTCAGCCGGATCAAGCCGCTTGGCAAGCCCCTTCATAGCCGGTTTGATCAAAAGTCCGCCCAGCTTGGCCAGAAAACCGCCATTCAAAATAGCTTCTTTCATTAACTTCATTATAGCACTTGCAAGACCTTCTGCAAACTTCAGGACTACATTGCCGACAAACCCGTCGCAGACGACTACGTCAACAGTGCCTTTGTTAATGTCACGGCCTTCTACATTACCGACAAAGTTGATATGTTCTTCAGCCTTGAGCAGAGGATAAGTAGCAAGAGCCTGCTCGTTACCTTTTGTTTCTTCTTCACCGATATTCAAAAGCCCGACGCGCGGATTTTTTATTTTCAGCATCAACTCAGCATAAACGCTGCCCATGATAGCACTTTGCACCATATGTTCGGGTTTGGCGTCGACTTTAGCACCGCTGTCTAAAACTACTGTCGTCCCGGTAAGACTTGGGATAGGAGTCGCGATAGCCGGACGTTCGATGCCCCTGATGCGTCCCAGTCCAAACAATGCTGCGGCGACTGCCGCCCCTGTGCTTCCGGACGATACCAGCGCATCACACTCTTTATCACGCAGCAGCTTCGTAGCAACGACGATAGACGCATCTTTTTTAGTTTTTACTGCTATACCTGGATGTTCATCCATATTAATAACTTCGCTGGAATGATGTACTGTGATTTTTCGTTCATCAGCAGCATTATATTCCTCCAGCAGTTTTTTTATAATTTCGGAGTCGCCTACGAGAACGACTTCGCAGTCATACGCTCTGACAGCCTGGACAGCTCCCAAAACCAGTTCTTGAGGTCCATAGTCAGTTCCCATCACATCAACCGCAATTTTCACTATTTCTCGATCCTTTCGTTGGGCAGTGATACAATAATGAATTTAGCACGAAACACTTCTTCGTTATTGTTGCGAACTTTGACCCAGATAACATATTTATCATGCTCACGGCGGATCACCTCCGCCTTAGCAACTAAGGTTGCACCGGCATAGACCGGTACTTTATACTTAACATTACCCACCCCTGTCAAGGCCGCATCTGCATCGACTACAGCCAGAGCCAGGGTATTGGCCATCGCAAACATATAGTAACCGCGTGCGACGCCTGTTTTTTCCAGCACCATTTCCGGCGTTATTTTCAGCATCGAAATACCGATCTTATTCAATTCCAGATCAATAAGATCGCCGACAATATCTTTTTTGTCGATGGCTTTCAATTTTGTCTGCGCATTTTCGGCCATCTGACGTGTACGTTCACGTACTTCCGGAATATTCATTCGCAGGCGATCCAAACGGATTGTCTGGATACTGACTTCAAGTGCTTTAGCAAGCTGCTCGTCTGTCAAAAATGGATTGCGTTCCAACATCTTGGACAGATTTTCCTGCCGTATTATTTTTTTGGAAGAATTCATTTTATCACCCGACTTTAGTACCAACTATTAATATCTAGAGGTATTATAAAAGCTCACAATAAAAAAAGCAAGTAAAAATTTTAATTCCATGCTTAATTTTCCTAATAATTCACAAGTTAGTCACAATCAAATTCCCGACGGTTTTCAAACAGCTTTTTTACTCTGCCTGTATCACTTTAGTATCAGCCAATAAAAAGCAAAAATCCCCGTACCGTCAGGTACGGGGATTTAAAGCTGCAAGATTATTGTTCTTTAACGATAACTTGTTTGCCGTTGTAATAACCACATTCGGGACAAACGCGATGCGGCATTTTCATCTCATGACATTGCGGACATTCGACTAAGCCAGGAACTGTAAGTTTCCAGTTCGCACGACGGGAATCGCGGCGAGCTTTGGACATTTTTCTCTTTGGTACTGCCATCTTTGATACACCTCCTCAAGCTAATGAATGTGAATTTAATTTTTGATGAATTGCTTTAATGCCGCCAACCTGGGATCGACTGTGGTAGTATCACAGCCGCAGTCGCCTTTATTTCTATCGGCGCCGCAGACCGGACACAAGCCCTGACAATCGATCCTGCACAAAGCTTGAAGGGGCTCTGCCAGCAGGAGACTTTCACGAATCGGTTCCGTCAGATCGACGATATCAGATTCATAAATAAAAGCATCATTTTCGATATTCTCAGCACTTGCCGGATAGAATTTTTCCAATACTTCAGCCGTACTCTTACCTGTAAAGGCTTTAAGGCAGCGTCCGCAGGTCCTGTTGACCATGGCTTCAACCATAGCTTCCAAAAGCAAAACATCACCGGCATTGGATATCGTGCCTTTTACGGTCACCGTTCCTGTCAGCGGAAGATCCGCTTCGGTAATGTTCAATTCTGCTGGTTTCAGTTCATAGGAAAAGTCTTTTTTA